>Ga0156216_103_pt1 | contig 48977 bp, 54 predicted proteins | sample RifCSPlowO2_12_FD_116155 | JGI IMG/M metagenome (GOLD analysis project Ga0156216, IMG submission 116155) | Candidatus Curtissbacteria bacterium RIFCSPLOWO2_12_FULL_38_9
ATTATAGACTCTCTGATTGAATGGGGTTAAGATAACTTTTTGAGGCTGACTCAGTGGTCAAAATTTGGCTGCGGGACTAGGATTATAAATAATCTGTACGGATCTTCAAAATTGCTCCGCAATTTCTGCATATTGTAACGCAAACTATCGTAATCGTTGTTACGATAGTGCTTCACAATACCGAACCTAGGTAGGTTCGATCTAGCCTACAAAGCTGTAAAAAAGACAGCCACATGGACTGCCTTTTTTACAGAGCTGCGGGACTAGGATTCGAACCTAGATAAACAGCTCCAAAGGCTGTTGTCCTACCATTAGACGATCCCGCATCAAAAGGGTGATCCCGCAACGTCAGACGTTGCTAGTCACGTTTGACGTGACGCAATGTCTTGTAATTCTATCAAATAGTCGTGTTTATTGTAAAAAGCGTTAACTAGAACAATTGACAACTGATTGCTAATTCAAAGTACACGTAATTCTAATTTCTTTGTACAATTAAGTTGATGGGCAGAGTAATTTCTGTTTTTTTATTGGTAGCAATTATAGCCGGTGGAGCATATTTCTACTACAAGGGGGATGTATTTCCGCAGACCTCTACTCCTAAAATTTACGGGGTCTCATCGGATAAAGCCTATATTAATAATTGGTTTCCAAAGGCGAATCCAAACTGGCAAAACAGAAATTCTGAAGATATTTACATTAGTGCAAAATCAGCGATGATTGCCGATTATGACAGTGGAGAGATTTTGTTTGCTAAGAACGGCGCGCAACAGTTGCCTGCGGCTTCCACCATAAAAATCATGACCGCACTGGTTGCACTGGAAAATGCCAAACTTTCTGATAAATTTATTGTTTCTGAGTATGCTGTATCAATTGGTGAAAACAGTATGCTGCTTTCTGCCGGAGAAGAATTAACTCTGGAAGAACTTTTATATGGAGCGATGCTGGTTAGCGGCAACGACGCTGCTATTACAATAGCCGAGGGTATTGCCGGTACAGAACGAGCTTTTGTTGAGATGATGAATGAAAAAGCAAAGGAGATAGGGCTTTCTGATACTAAATATGTTAATTCTACCGGGCTTGATGAAGATGGTAGCAAGCAGTATACAACTGTTTACGACATGGTAACGATTACCAGATATGCATGGGAAAATTATCCAAAGTTTAGAGATATTACTTCTACGTATGAAAAATATATTACGGCAACAAATAACCATAAAGAGTATCTCCTTTATAACGATACCAATCTTTTGACAAGTTACCCCGGAGTTAAGGGTGTTAAACCCGGATTTACCTGGGACGCCGGTTGGTGTTTAGTAACATACGCAGAAAGCGGAGGGAAAAAGCTTTTGGGCGTTATTTTGGGTAGTGAGGACAGGCGTGGGGAAATGGTTCTGCTTCTAGACTATGCATTTGGGAGATTCGGGATTACTGTTGAGCACCCGGGGTTGGATTTGTGATTTTGTGCCAAGTCCAACTTGTCTAACCGCGTTTGACGCGGTGCCGGGGGTGGGGACTATAACCCATGCTTTGCTGCAACAAGATTTTAGTGGAGCAGGCCGGTCTAGGCCTGTTGCGTCCTTATAACTCCACAGGGCCAGTGTACCACTTTGAGGCTAAACGAAACAAATGGTACACCAAAAAAGTGGGGACAAGAATTTCCTGGCAACTCTAATCGGCAGTTTAAGCCAAAAGTTTTCAGTTATATTCGATACCCGATCTTACATGCCTTCTATCTGATGTTCATTTTTCCTTCGGAGGAAAGCCAATTTTTCTCCTTACATTTTTAGGAGATTTGTCTATTATATTTACAGGGCCATGAAAGTGGAATTCTGTTTTGTTGAATGTATTGTTAACTTCGGAGTGGAAAAAGTCAGCTACTTTTATTCTAAAATTACCTATCCCATCAAGAATCTGTTTCATTTTTTGTCTAGTTCAATAATAAAAACGTCACCGATATTTGGTATAGTCTGTTTTCCCCAGTCATATCTTCCAGCATTGGTTTCCAAGTCTAGCTTGTTTGCCTTAAAGAAGGACTTTGCTGAAACTGTTGCTCCCGTAGTATCTCGGGTTATTTTAAGAACACCATTTTCTCGAGTGTTGATGAACTTGAATGCAATTGCCTTATTTCCGCTATCGTAAAACAACACACAATATTTAAAGTTTGTAACGTTTGTTGATTTGCAAAATCCAGACGAAAGCCTTATAAGTCCGGATTTATTTATTCCGATCTTTGTATCTCCCCTAGAATATACCCCATCAAACTTCTTAAATGACCAAATTTTCATTTCTGTGTTAATTCTTAATCTACATCATTTTGCACCTCGCGTCAAGTCTCGCGTAAAGTTCGGTCTGGCACATTGCGTTCTTATAACTCCACGGTCACAAGTGAGCACTTGAGACCAAATGGAATAAAGAAGTCCCATCAAAATTAACTTTTTCAGTGCTCTTGTTTGGAAAAATGATCGATTAGCAAGCCCTCTCAAGCTGTTTGAGGGGACACGGTCGGGCTGGGGTGCCCGTGTTGGTGGGGGCACAGGGACTCGAACCCTGAACCGACGACTTAAGAGGTCGTTGCTCTACCAATTGAGCTATACCCCCAAAACCTGTTTTGAAATGTACATCAGATGAAATGCTGATATACCCCCAAGCTGTCTGTAATTAGTACGCCTGGAGGGATTCGAACCCCCGACACCTAGTTCCGAAGACTAGTGCTCTAATCCACTGAGCTACAGGCGCTTATATAGTGGTAATTTTAACACAAACTGAAGCTGCTGAATAACAAATTGAAGCTATAATTCCTCGTCTACGTCCAATTCCTTAGCACCCTGTTCGTCTCCGTGAAGTCCGACTTTTTTCAGTTCTTCATCAATGTCCGGCGATTCAGAAGAAGTTGCGTCTCCGGAAAACGGATCTTCTTCCCCGGTAACCGAGGGTGGTTTCTCAGGATTTTCTTCTTCGTTCGAATCCTGATCGTCGTAATTCATCATCTTTCAAATAATTCTAAAGATAACCCTCAATTGAATCAACCCTCTAAATTAAGCTAAAATGTTCTAATCTGACAAGCCGAGGTGGCGGAAAAATTCGTTCTTGATTTCATCAAGAAGTGATCAAAGCGCAATAAAAAGGCCTGGTGGTGAAACCGGTATACACGTCAGACTTAAAATCTGATGGCTGAATAAGCCGTGTGGGTTCGAATCCCACCCAGGCCACAGGTAGTTCACGTTGAACGAAGTGAAACGGGGAGTAGCTTCAACCAAAGGTTGACCACCCTCTGGGTGACAGTTTCAGCCAAAGGCTGATCGTCTTTTGGACGAGGCTAAGTATGTATTTTGTCTATTTACTCAGAAGCATAAAGAACGGTAAAACATATACAGGTTTTACGTCAAAAGAGGCAAGTAAAAGATTAAAAGAACATAATTTAGGTAGTAACAAGTGGACAAGGGATAATAAGCCGTTCAATTTAGTTTACTATGAGAGTTTTTATTGTAAGCAGGATGCCATGCACAGAGAAAAGTTTTACAAGACTGGTGTGGGGAATAAGTTAAAAAAAGTAATTATAGGGTATTACTTAAAATCCGGGGAGTAGCTCAGTTGGCTAGAGCGCGCCGTTTGGGACGGCGAGGTCGGAGGTTCGAGTCCTCTCTCCCCGACTAGAAGGGACATAAGGTTTAGAATACGTCTGAAGAGCTGGTATAACGGACTAAATTAGCGGTTCAATATTCCTTAAGTATTCTTCTGCTTCAGGTTTAATTTCTGCCCAGATTTTATCCAATTGTGCATCTTCTTCAGAATTAAGAATTCCCGATGTATGTGTTTTTCTAGACCTGCCGTCACGGCAACTTATAGATAGTCTTTGTATGAAATGACCTACCTTGGCTCGCTCAAGTGTTAATTCCAATTCACTACGCCTTATCTCTAAATCTGCCTTTAACTTCTCACAGCTCATATTTAAATCCGTATTATATATCAATGCATCAATTTAAGTTAGGTAATAGCCATGCTGTAAGCACTATAAAGTCTGTTTAAATCAGATAGAAGCGGTTCAATTGTGCGCCCCTCTCCCCGACCCGAGTCAAACTCGGTTTGGTTAGAATCGTAGTTTGTACGAGGAAGTCACGTCTGACGCGACACTATTTTTGTACATTTAATTCACGTTCAACGTGATTTATGTATTAGACGTACATTTTATTGAGTTTGAAAGTTGGTCCAATAGTGTTTACACACTATAGGTTTAACTGGCGTCAGATTTGATATAATTCGCCTGAATTATGGATATTTTGTTTCTTTTACTCTTTTTGATTTCACCGGTCGCAATGGTTGTTTTTCTCTTTAAATCGGCACTGCTAAATAAATACACTATGCGGGATCTTTCAAGAAAGAAGATAGCTTCATATTTCGGAATTCTGACTATCGTATTTTTTGTTCTCTTTGGGGTAACTACCGACACAACTTCTGTTAAGCAAGACCAAGATGAAAATGCCCAAGAATCAGCACAAGTCCACGAAAATCCGGAAGTTAAAGGTGAAGGTACTGAAATAGAAAGTCTTCAACAAGATCAGCAAGAGACAACAGATGCCGAAGGTGTAAAAGTAACTAGGGTTATAGACGGTGACACAATTGAAATTGAAGGAGGCGCAAGGGTTAGATACATCGGCATAGACACTCCGGAAACTGTAGCACCAACAAGTACTATCCAATGCTACGGTAAGGAAGCGTCTAACAAAAACAGAGAACTTGTTGAAGGAAAGCAAGTTAAGCTGGAAAAAGATGTTTCAGAAACAGATAGATACGGCAGGCTATTAAGATACGTCTATGTTGGTGATACTTTTCTTAATGATTACCTTGTTAGACAAGGTTTTGCCAGCGCATTTTCCTATCCTCCCGACGTAAAAAACCAAAGTCAATTAACAGAAGCACAGACAGAAGCAAGGAATAACAACAGAGGCTTATGGGGTGCTTGTTCTGGTAGTGGGCTAACCCAACCAAAAGCCATAACACAGCCTACAACCCCTCAAAGCGGCAATTGCGACCAATCGTACCCTACAGTCTGTATTCCACCTGCACCGCCGGATTTAGACTGCAGTGATATTTCATACAGAAGGTTTAAGGTTGTCGCTCCCGATCCGCACAATTTTGACGGAGATCATGACGGCGTGGGATGCGAAAGTCTATAAAACGCTATGAGAAAAATGAAAATTCTTATTCTTGAGGATGATCTTGAAACTCTAACAAGCCTTGCCGTTATCTTTAATAAACTGACAATTCATCTAGCTTCATTATACTAGCTACAGTAATCGTGCCAGTAATTGGCGCATCTGTGAATTTTAATAAAATCAGTTGTTGTTTCTTAAAAAAGCTTGAGCTTCATCATGAGTTCCAGCAAAGCGAATTATCACTTTCTTATCGGCCTTACCAACAACTACATAAATTACTCTTTGTCTGGTTGGCTGTACGTAGTATTGCCAAAACCTTTTTTTCTTCTTTACAAGTCCGTATAATTCAGGGTCAACATTAATATTAGGTCGTGCTTTTGGAAATTTTGATAGGGTGTTAAGTAGCTTTTTGCTTTCTTTAACAGTTAGTGAATTAATGAGAGTGTCAAAGTCTTTTTCAACGGATCTTGAAGAATTTGCAACAATATCATACATCTACTCATCAATTAGGTAAGAGTATTTCTTGCTTAGGCTTACAAATTTCTCTGGCTCTCTTTCTAAAAGCTCTATATCCTCATCGGTTTCGCTGTTAAACGATTTGTTTTCTAACAATAAATCAAAAATCGAATCTTCAAAAGCAGAAGATGAATTAGTTTCTGTTATTGTATTAGTTTCCACAAGTGATTCCTCATTAGAAACTACAGTGTCATTTGGGTAAATACCAATACTTGGAAATTGTACGTCAGGCACTTTTACCACCTTTCTTTTCTGTGTGCTCTTTTATAGTTTTCAAGATAAGGTTTGCTAGTGATTCTCCGGCAACTTTAGGTAAAGTTACTCTTGAAACCAGCTCTCCTTTTTTGTCTCGAGGATTCACATATGCAAATTCTATTGTCACGTCTAGGTCACTAACAGTCACGCTAACGAGCTGGGAATAGACGGAACCAATAATGGTTCGTGTATTTACCTCAATAGATGGCGCAATTTCTTTTTTGTCATTTTTTACCATATATTTATATTGTAGCAGGGAATTATATCACATAGAAATAAGTCATTTTAGGTAAAAGCGTTAAGAGAATGTCTATACCGGAAACTGAAGTTTGGTTGGAGTGTATAATTGTTCTAAGTTCCCTCTTTCACATAAAGCTCCAGACTCGCAAGCCCTTCGGTAAATTATAATACTGAGTAAAACCGATGTACTCAAGGCTATAGCGTCCAATATTGTCGGTCAACTCACCCACGCCACAAATGCCATGGCTTTCTCGCTTGGAATAAAGCACTCTTTAAACCATACCAAAAAAGCCCTCATATGAGGCTTTGGTAAAAAATATAACAATTAAGAATATTTTTTAATATTATGAGTTTTTCTTTTGCATATAGCAATCCCGACAGTAAACCGGCCTGTCACCCGAGGGTTTAAAGGGAACTTGGGTATCTTTTCCGCAATTACTGCACTTTACGTTGAAAAGCTGGCGGCCTTGTTGGTCAACTCCTGCTGGCGCCGCATCGGCTGATGCTACTTTATCTTCTGCAGGTTCGTCAGTTTTTGGCTCTTCGGCTTCCGGCTCTTCGGTTGCTTCTGCCGGCTTTTCATCCGCATCTTTCTCTTCAGTTGCTTCTTCTGCAGTTTCATCTTTTTTTGATTTATCATCATCGCTCATATTAAATCACCTCCTTTGAATATATTTTACCCTACTTTGGACATTTAGGAAACGAACATGTTTGAAATTCGGGGGGTGGTGCATATTTTAAGAGATTTCTGAATGCGGATTTTATAATTCTTAGAATTTTCGCGGCTTAGCGGGTATTCTGACCGTATTAAAATGTTGATCAATTGTTCGTTTGTTTGCCGTAGTCTCATCGCATGTTGAATCCGGACCGCAGTTGCTGCAGTAGCACTCATCCGCGGTATCTTTTAGTGAAGCATCAATATCTTCCAGGTTAATAGGCGTTGGAGGTTGTTCCATAATGTTTTTTAGTTGTAATTCGGGTGGGTTATCATGATTACGGGTGACAGTCGTATATATAATTTCACTAGGGAGGCTGAGTTGATTCGGTAAGTGTGAATCAGGTAGATTCTGTGCAGTCTCTGCACCGAAAGATGAGCCCCACGCAGCTTCTTGGTGTCTCAATGACTTTATTCTTTCCTTATTTCTTCCCATAAAAATTAGCTGCTTGGTCGCAGCCGAGGAAAATATACTATATGTTATAGGTTTTGTCAATAGCAACACAAAGCCCGGCTTTGGTCATCTTCTTCTGTGTCGTCACTTATTTCATTATTGTTCTAAGGTCCCTCTTTCATTAAAGTTTCAAAGGATAGACGATTAATATTGCCGATAAGCTTACAGCCTTCCTTTTTCCTCTAATGTTTCAAGAAACAGATCCAAAACTTTACCGCCGATTTGGCTCCAGTCGTAATTTTTGGCATTCTTTCGGCCTGCTTCACCCATTGTATTTCTTAAATTCCGGTCATCAATTAAAGTTTTTAGAGCTTGGGCTACCTCTTGGGTGTTTTTCGGGTCCAGTAAATATCCGGTTTCGGGAGTAACTGTTGTTCTATAACCCGGGTTGTCCCCGGCGATAATAGGCAAACCGCTTGCCATTGCTTCTAAATTTACCACACCCTGACTTTCTCCGTGGGTTGCGAGGGATGCAAAAATATGTGCAGTTGCATAGTATTTTGGCAAATCTTCATCGGAAACCTTGCCTTCGAAATGTACATTTTGTAAACCGGAATAGGTTGCCTGAGCTTTAAGATCACCTGCCATTTGCCCATCCCCGACTACTATTAATCTAGTATTTCCGTGCTTTTTTGGAATATGAGCATATGCGCGAAGTAAATGCTGTACACCTTTTCTTTCTTCAAGCCTTCCAACAAAGATGATATTTACTTTATCATCTGCAAACTCTGCCACTTTTTCATTTAAGGGATTAAACTTTTGAGTGTCAACACCATTTGGAATAACGTAATATTTACCCGGAAAGTAACGATTAGCAGCTTCTGATACCGCTTCGGAAATTACTACCCTCGCGTCAATTTTGCGACCGAAAATCGGTGTTATTAATTTGTATAATAAGTACCGCTTTTTTGGTTCGTTATGAACATGGAACGTAACAACATTCAGCCATGGGGCAGCCAAGATTAGCTCCAATGTTGGTAAACTTACTTCGGGTTCATGATAGTTTGCGATATCAAGGTTGTGAGATTTTATTAAATTTCTGATAGTTTTGGGCATTACAGGGGGCCAGGTGTGGGTGTAGGCAATTGAGCCGTCATGCTCGTGAGGTTTTGCCGTTCCAAAATGAATGAGCCTTTTGCTTTCTTCTGGGGGCCCGTTTTGGGGTGAAAAAACATAAACTTCGTGACCTAGGCTTTCAAGAAATGATCGGGTTTCGTAAATATTTTCCTGGACACCACCATTTACACCGTCCATTGCGTAAGCGCTGAACAGCCCTACCTTTAGATTTTCCGGATTGGCCTTTCTGCGTTCCGACATTGCGAAATTATATGCCAATTGGACTATTCAGTCCAATATCGCCGAAATTATACTTATACTTGAATACACGCTATCGGTCAAGATAAAATTTCCTGCATTGATTCGAAAGATAACACAAAATGTTATGGGTTATGTCAACTGTCGAGCTTAATTATCTTCTTCTACCTCGTCTTGTATTTCTTCGGCAGATGTTGGATTGATTACAAAACCTGTCATATCTTTTCTGCCTATGATTATCGGGTAATTCATGTGCTTTCTATCGGTAACCGTACCAGTGGTTTTAATTCGTTTACCGGCTAGAGTGAAATCAAGTTTAACAGCGGGTCTTTGCTGACGACCATTGGTAGAATCTATCCAGATTTTTTCCGAAAGGGGTTCAATATTTAGATCTTTTAAAACCTGCCAGTCCACAGCTGTTCTAAAAGCTCCGGAGTCGATCTTAGCTTCATAAGTTTTTTCGGTATCTCTACCGTGAAAAGTTGTAGGTTCGAGAACAGAGAGCATGGTTGGTGCAACATTCACATTCTGAACGACTTCCGAGGCAAAAAGAGATTTAGCCAACTCTATCCCCCTCTCTACATTGGCAACTTTGATATCCTCTACCTTTTCCATACGCATTCTGAGAGAATCCAGATTCGCTTTTTGGATTTCAAGACCAGGCCGGGAATTAATTTCCAAAACTACCGGGCCCTTTTTGGCGTCAAATACAATATCTATTCCCATATATCCGAGAGTACTTACTTCCTGAGTTTTAGCAGCAAGTGTTAGTAAATTATCCCAATTTGGAATTTTGATACCTCTTGTTTTGTAATTTGTACCCGGGATTTTTTTAATTTCTGTACCGTGCCTAATTGCGTGTTGAGTAATGCCTGTTCTAATGTCGATTCCAACACCAATAGCGCCTAAATGTAAATTGGCTGTTCCTTTAGATTCGGAAGTTGGTAAGCGCAGCATCGCCATTATAGGAATGCCCTTAAGAAGAACAATACGGATATCGGCAAGGCCAACCGGAACGAGTTTTTTAAAAAATTTGTGGGAAGTAACCTTTTCTTCGATATACGCTTTATCCGGAAGATCTTGAAGCGAGTAGACGCCTTCGAATACATCGAATATGTGGGATTCTAATTGTTTCCTGTTATAGCGCTTTCCTGAAATGGTTCTACCCCGGTCTTTTTTCCAACCGGTAAAAACTAATATGCCTTCTCCGCCATAGCCCCGGGCCGGTTTAACTACAAAACCACTTTGGGGCAAATCCCAATCAAATTCTCTAACGGACTCTCTGGTATTAAATGCTTTAATGAGTCTGGTAGTAGGAATTTTGTGGCTAATTAAGAGCCTCTTAGTTCGTAGTTTATCGTCCGCAATTCTTTTTGCCAGTGTTGAGTTATACTTTCTTATATAAAGAAAGTTTCGGGCATTCATGCCCAATGGGCCTTTGCTAAGAGGCATGTTTTTTTATGTATGAAAAACGGTAGATTTCCGTTAGCCTTAAACCGAAATAACGGCCGATTGCGTAATTAACAGGCAGTAATAATAAAGTTATCTCCGGGTATAGAAGAATCGCCTGGGTAAACATTTTTGTCGAGAGAATCCAAAACCCGAATATACCAATTGAAATGGTGACTGCAGTAATCGTGAGCGTTTCACTAAAGCTTCTAGTAAGCTGAAGTGAAATAATCTTTTCCCCCAGTAAAATAAGTATCAAAATTGGGAAAATCGAGAGTTGTTTAACGATTAAAATACCATTTGCCGCGCTGACAACAAGCGCCAAAAATACGAAAACCGCAACTATTAGTATCGAGAGGGCCTTTTTGGGCAGCTGCATAATGCGAACTTTTCTAAGTACAAATCTGCCTATCGACGAAGCAAGTAAAATGGCTATTAACAGTATTGAGCCTGCAATTATTCCTGTTGAAACGATGGTAATTGAAAGAGCAATTGGAACAAGAATATCCAGGCTTGGTAAACCGACTACATGTCGGGTGAAGGCTACGATAGTTGCCAAGAACGGCAATAAAAGTATTAATACGATTGTATTTGCAGGTACGCCGACACCCACTGCGTATTGGACGGTAAACGCAATAAAATTCAGAGGTGAAAGGTTCGATATAGGACGATTTGCAAAGAGGTCTAGAATCTCACTTTTTTTCTCCTCCTCCTCAGGTTGGGTTATGTCTTCTTTTTTTAGCTTTTTAATTTCTTCTTTTTCACCTGATTGTGTTGATTCTTGCGAAGTTTCCTCTGCAATAGAATCGGATTCAACGGAGATACCTACAGCAGATGCGCTTGGAGAGCGCGTGGGTATTTGAGAGTAGACAGGAGTAGCTGATAGCGCCATGAGTATTAGCGCAAAAATGGAGATGCCGATAGCTTTACTCATTTGCAGCTTAGTATAGCAAAATAAGTGCTTGATTTTAATCAACAAAACAACGAATTTCGATTTTGTAAGCGCCGGTATCAGCGGATTCTAAAAGGCCTAGGTAATCATTGCTGTCTTCTTTAATAATTGCTTCGCAGATTGCATCCTTAAAATACTCTTTATTGCCAATAACTAAACTATCAGGAATAGAAGTAACTATGTGGCTGGATGTCCGCCAGCCTTCTTTAGTTAAATTGCTTAAGTAAAATTTGTAGACAGTCGGCCAGTAATCTTCTGATGTGAACGTAATTATTGATGGGGTTTCTTTGCATCTGGTTACGTAATACATACAAATCTTTGGTTTGCTTGCAACATGCCAGGAAGTAGCATTTGGATATTCGTTTAAATTAGCGGCCAGTTGTTGTGATTTACTGTTGGGAGGTAGTGAAAAATTAGTATTTATTAGATAGTATGATAGTAGTGCGACAGCTATTAGAATAATCGGCCAAGCATACCCTTTCTTATCCATAAATTCATTTTAGCAAATATGAAAAAAATAAAATTCATCCAAGTAAATATATTCAAGGGCAAATATTTAAATGATCTGATTGATTTTCTTAAGTGGGAGGACCCGGATTTTATAGCTATGCAAGAGGTTACGACTTACGGGTTTAATCTAAGTGGAGACAAAACACTAGATTTATTTGAATTTTTGGAGAAAAGGCTTACGATGACAGGTGCCTACAATGGTGATCTTAAGCTAAAAAGTGATAGCCGGTCGAGATTTGGCAACGCTCTGCTGAGTAAACATGAAATTATTAAGACAAACACTATCGCCTTGAAAAATTTTAGGCCGGTTACCCTGGAAGAATTAGATGGTGTGAATGCGGCCGAAATTCGACCATTAATATCCAGGAACCTCTTGAGTGCGGTCGTTAAAATTGAAGAAAAAGAGATTAATTTGATGAGTTGGCACGGGGCGTGGACAGCACCGCCAACCGATACTTTTGAAACTATGCGACAAGCAAAAATGGTCGCTGAGTATATAGAATCACTCGATAGCCCATTCTTGCTTGGGGGAGATTTGAATAATGTACCTAACAGCCGAACGGTGGGTCTTATTAATAGGGTAGCAAATAACCTTATGGATTTTGGAAAAATAAAACAAACTACTCACCCTAAGGTTCATAAGATTGTCCCCAGAGGATTTTTGGTTGATTACATTTTTACTTCTAAACATTTTACAGTTGAAAAATTAACCGTACCCGAAATTACAGTTTCCGACCATTTACCGATTGTTGCCGAGCTTGAGCTTAATTATCAACCTGACGGACTACCATATGCGCCTTGAAGATTGTCGGGTAAACCTTTAGCTACTATCCTCATTATCCTTTCTGTTAATACTAAGGCATCATCCTGTTTTGACATAACAACCGGTTTTGAAAGCATTACATTAATTATGTTTCCTTCGATGTAAATACTTACGGGCATTATTTGTACGCACTCAATACCCCTTTGTATTATTTCCAACATTTGAGGGAATCTGGGGTTAATGTGCCTAAGTTCGTGATGCGGCTTTAGCTGAGCAAACATACCAATATGTTTTCCTGATTTGATTCTTTTAACTATTTCCTTCATTGTATTGTACGACTTACCTTCTTCGATGCCGATGTAGCCGTAGCAGCTAATCGTTGCATTTTGTGTTTGGCGTGTTTTTCTATATTCCAGCCGGTTTGGCGGCAGTTTTTTAAGCACCCATGAAACCTTTTCGTCGATTTGGAAAAGGTTAGCTACAGAAAGCGTTGTTGCCGCGACGCTTATGAAAGATTCTTCTGTAGTTGGCAGATAATAATCTCTTGCTGCTAAGTTTCGCCCAAAGTGATTGGGTACAAATATAATCGGTCCGGAATCAACAGATACAAGTGAAGGGTTTGGCGATAGCTCTAATCTTTTCAATTCCAGAAGTGTTTGCATATCTGCTAAAGGGTTACGTTTTTCACCAAACTCTGCTGAGCGGCAAATTGCCCTATAAAGTTCGATATCAGATTGAGGAGATTCTGTGTCTCTTTGAAAAGCAGGAGATTTTGGGTGAAGCCTTTCGGACATAGTGCGTAATTTTAGCAGAATCGGCTTTTCTGGTAAAATGTAGTTTGGCTTTGCGGGATTAGTTGAGCGGTTCAACATTCGCTTTCCAAGCGAAAGAGAGGGGTTCGACTCCCCTATCCCGCTCTGGCTCGACAGGCTCACCATTCGCGTGAGACTGACGAACCACAATGATATACGGGAGGAGAAGTTTACCCTGATCCCGCATCGCGGGAGAAGGGACTCCCCTATCCCGTTCACAAAGCCCTATAGTCTTGACATTGAACAAAAATTAGTGTACTCTATACCCTGAATATGAACCAAACTGTTGAATCTAGGCCATTGCATACAGAAAATCTTTGGACAAATACTCCAAAAGAAGACGGGAGTCATCCTATCATTATTCTGGCACAAGTGCTGACAGAAAGGGGCCTTGGCGTCCACATTTATGAGACTGCTTTAGATCACCAAGGAATTATTGTTCCAGACGATGTTGCAGTCAAAGCAACTCCCGATGGACAAGAGGCGCTACGTAAAGTTTCTGATACTCCTGAATACCAAGCTCTATTTCGCTCAAAAAGTTTTACCCAAGGTGAACCAGACGTTGATTCTTGCCAATGGGACAACCCAACTAAAAAACTAGTGTTGGCTATATACTGGATTACACAGTCGAAAGGTTTCGTCCGAATATCAAATAGTATCGACGTGTCGAAAAATCAAGCAAGAGCAGTTACGAGAATAGATGAGCTTAATAAAGAAACGGAAAAATCCACCAACAAAACAAAAAAGCTAATACGTCAAGCAGTTGAGGAGTTGGGAGGATTCCCTGAAGGTTTTTTCCCTCTAGAACCAGAAGACTCTAATGAAGAAGGATTTATTCGATCCCTTGTCGTAGAAATAGTTAACAGAGAATTAGGCCCAAGTTCATAACAGGTAAAATCTTTCACGCCAATAAATTGCTTCTATAATACTCTTTTTCCACAGGCGCAATAGTACTAAAATAGGTTCGAACGTCGTCTACTAAGGAGTTCCAAGAGAGATTAGGTTGTTAAGATAGTCCAACCCTTCAAGAGTATTGCTACTTGAATTTTTACTGTTGATTTACTAACATAATTGAGCTATGACAAACGATGATTTAATAAAAAGTATCAGAGGCGTAGTTAGAGAGGAACTTGAGCCTGTTAAAGAAACTTTGGAAAAGCATACGAAGAAGCTTGATGGTCTTACAGATCAACTAGCTGATGTTTCAGAAGGTGTAACCGAAATAAAAGATGCATTAAGATCGCATGACAAGAGAATTTCTGCAATGGAAGAGCATCTCGACTTACCTACTCCAATAAAATAAACTAAGCAAGGTTCAACGCACTTCTGTAAAATTCTAGTTCGCTAGCTTCTAAATTGGTATAATAGGTTCGAATATCGCATAATGTCCGGTTCATCTTGCGATGCTCGATGTAGACTAACCATAGTTTTATAAAGGCAAACAGGTTTTAGTTTAGATGAAGGTTCGAATAGTTTACTCCGAGTGTAACGAGGAGCGCCTGTAGTTCAAACGGATATCAGCAACGCTTCGCGCTCTGATATTTTTGAGTTATACTCAAAAAGAGAGCAGTCCCAGTAGCTCAACGGATAGAGCAACCGTGTTCTAAACGGTAGGTTGGGGGTTCGAATCCCTCCTGGGATACATAGAATGGGGTCCCCAAATTCTAAGATAGAATTTGGGGTGATTCGTGGGGGGTTCGAGTCCCTCCAGGCGTACTTTCTTTGTGGTGGTTGTAGCTCAGTTGGTAGAGCGCTGGCTTGTGGAGCCGGATGTCGCGGGTTCAAGTCCCGTCAGCCACCCAGAATTTAAGAATCAGGAAGCTTTTCTAAAAGGTGCTCTATATTTTTGTAAACTACATTGTATTTGTAAGGGTGATATAGAAAAATAGCGGGCAAATCTTCGGTAAGCGATTTTTGAAAATCAAAGTAGAGTTCTTTTCGTCTTTCTTCGTCAGAAGTCATCATACCGTCTTCCAAAAGTTTATCGATTCGCGGGTCATTATATTTGGTAATATTTGTCTCTGCCTGAGTTGAATGCCAAAGCGCGTATTGGTCCGGATCCGGTGTTAATTCGTTAACAGCTAAAAGTACCTGAAAATTTTCCGGCGTAGATTGGACATTTTCTGGTGTTACATTTAGTCCAATTGCTTCCCAGTCACTTTTAATACTTTCAGCAATTTTTTCTAGGCCCGGAGATATACTGAGTCTTAGCTCAATATTTTCCGTTTGTAGTTTAGAAAGTAGCTCTTTGGATTTGCCGGTATTATAATTATATCTTTTAGTGCTTTCGTTATAAGCCCAACTAGACGGCGAAAGCGGACTGTGAGCGACTTCTCCGTCAAAATCGCTTCTATTTAGGGCATATGCTAATGCTTGCCTTAAATCCTTAGAAGCGAGGTTAGCGTCTTGAGTGTTAAAAAATAAAGTAATTGCTTGAGAATAATCGGTTTCTTGTTGTACGCTTAAATTTTGCCAAGTTTCAAATTCACCAGCGTTTGGAATTTTAGCAACCTTTATTTCGCCAATTTTGAGAGCGTTGGCTACTTGCTCTTGGGTTTGATAGAATTTTATTTCAACTATAGGCAGAGCGTCATTTTTTGGTCTTAAGATAATTTTTTTAACCACTTTTCCACTCCTATTAATCTTAACTATTCGATACTCACCGATACCATAAAAAGTATTAGCTTTAAAGACCGGCTTATTTAATGCTTGAGGGAAAGACGAGATGGCTGTGGGTAGTTTAAACTCTATAGCTTTGTTATTGAGCGCAGTTATTTCTATATTTGAAATTGCAATTGAAATATTGCCGGTATCTACCGTTGTTTCGTCGTGCCATTTAAGGTTGTCTTTTAGAAAGACTATGTATGTTTTACCGTCGTCTGATACTGTCCAATGAGATGCGAGGGCTGGTATAGGTTGCCCCAGGTCGTTCGTGCGTATTAACGGTTGAGTCACCAGTGAAAGAATTTCAGGCGGGATGCTTTCAATTGTGTGAGACCCTATGTAACCAATAGATACAATGTTGGTTCTGGAGACTTTTGGCCAAAGACTAAAAACACCCAGTGTTATTAGGATTGAGATGATGATAAAACTTGCGAGCCGGATCTGGTATCTTATAAAATATGCCTGAGTTACGTGTAACCAGAACCTGAACCTTCTGATTGTGACAGGTAGTGATAACATTAATTAATCAGCAATTGGATGACTGAGAGTACAAAGAATAATGCCGCCAGCGAGATAGTGAGATAAACGAAGAGTTTTTCAATACCTCTTTTTGATCTATATATTTGACCAGAGCCACCAAAGGCACTGCCCAGGCCGCCTCCTCGAGATTGGGTGAGAATTATACCTATTAAGGTGACCGATACTATTATTTGTATAACCAGTAAGAATTCTTTCATGGAATTAACTTACTAATAAATTCTGCGACTTTATCGCTGTTGTGATAAAGGGGATATTCCCGATTGACGAAATCTCCCGTGTGAATTCCCGTCTTTGAGTTTTTTAAGACATTGATATCAAATTCGACGTATCTGTAGTTTATTTTTGTTGGTATTTTTGGCTTATGATTAGTATTAACGAGTATTGTATCAAAAACATCAGATCCTCCAATATGGTTTATAAGCGCATCTATATAATTTGATACTTTGAAACCGACTGTTTCAAAAGGCTTATTTGTTGTATTAACTATAAACAACTTACGGGCTTTTGAAGTTCTTAGGGTCTTATTTATCTGCGGTACTATTAAAACCGGCAGCACTGTGCTGAATAGGTCGCCGGGGCCGGCAACAATGATATCCGCTTCTTTAATTGCCGTGATTGACGGTGCGTAAGCATTAGCATTCGCCGGTACTAAGTGAACTTCTTTCAATTTTTTTGAGCCGTTATATTTACCTAAATCAATATTTTCTTCACCAAACACCTTTTTGTTGTCTTTTGTTTTAGCCCAGATATTGACATCACCTGTTGTAGCCGGCAAAACCGTCCCTTTTGATGAGATTATTCTGGAAAATTCTACAAGGGCTTTATTGGTATCGCCCTTGTAGATATCGGTTAGAGCAACAAAGATTAGGTTGCCGAGTTTTTGGCCACCGATGTCCGTATCTTTTCCGTATCTCTTGCCTGCAAATCTATAGATAAAAAGATCCTTGAGTACTGACTCTTCATCGGAAAGAGCCGACAGGCAGTTAACAATATCTCCGGTCGGGGGCACTGCGAAGGCTCTTCGCAGACGACCGGCAGAGCCTCCATCGTCTGCCATAGAAACAATAGCGGTTAGATTTACAGGATAATTCCTTAAACCTTTGAGGATTTGGGCCGTGCCTATGCCACCGCCAAGACAGACAATATTTATTTTTTTAGCCGGCAGTTCGAAGTAATTCTTAAGAAATTTTTTCAACATATGAAACGTATGTTAACTTAAAATAAATCCCGTGTCGAGAAGTTTTTTTATTTTCGCTTCGCGAAAACCCCGCCAAAAATTGAATATTTGGGCGGGGATGAAGCGAAGGGGAAACATACTTCCGAGGACGTTCGATCTCGGAGCTTGAGCCAAATGATAGAATCGTCGAAAACCGAAGGTTTTTAACCCTCGGTAGTTTATTCGAAGATTATATAAAGAATTTTTTGCGAAATAGTAATAATTAAAGCAAGAAGTATGACGGTAAGTATTTGAGTAAAATTATAACTTGGAAAGATTACGCCTTCAATATTTGCGCCCGGAAAATTGTATGCCCCGACGGTGAAGCCCGGTGCAAAATTCATGAGTCCAAAAACAAAGGCTACGTTTAAAATAAAGGAGAGCAAGCCAAAAGTTAATAAATTAATAGGTAAAAGTACTATGGAGAAGATAGGATTGATAACCTGAGAAATAATCCAAAGACCGCCTAGGAACAGTAAAATGTTTTTCGGGTCAGGACCAAAGTCGATTGTCGGAACTATAATGTAAGCTATATACACAATCGCAACGGTAATTAAGAACGATTTTATTATGTGTCTCATTTTCGCCTTTTTCTAGATGTTTTTATTGTTACACCGTATTTTTTTGAATGCAAGAATTACGTTTCAGAAATAAACTACGCACGGCCTAAAGGCCATGGTATTTTCTTCCTGCGCTTCGCGCGATTCACTCTCATCCACGGCCTGAAGGCCATGGTTTCTCGCTTGGAATAAAAATTTTCGACCTTAGCAAACGATGGTAAGTGATAGCAAACCTGTGCGCCTCATTTCTAATTTCTTCTACAAGTTGTCTTGCGGCATTTTCCTTTGGCAGTGAAATAGGCAGCGGTTTTTGAGGTGTGTATATTTCTTCAAGTCTTTTGGCAATTGATATTACTTCGGCGAATAACTTTTCTTGGGCTACTTTATGCAAAGCGACATTTAACTGGCCCCTGCCACCATCAATTATTACCAGGTCGGGCTTAGGCCAATCATTATGCAGTCTTCTTGTTAATACTTCTCTTAGCATTTCGTAATCGTTTGGTTTTTCCGTGAATTTTATCTTGAACTTTCGGTATTGGTCTTTGGCTGGCTTTCCGTTTTTAAATACTACCATTGAGCCTGTAGGGTATTTGCCTTGAATATTTGAAATGTCGTAGCATTCAATTCTTTTAGGCAGATTTTTTAACTCGAGCACTTCTTGAAGTTTTTTTAGTTTTTGAAGAGTTAAATCATCGACGAGTGTCGGCGTTTCTAAAAATTCTTTTGGTGCGTGATATGTCGTTGCTAAAAATTCCAGTTTTTCTATTTTTTTCTTAATTTGCTGTGCTTGTTCGAATTTTTGAAGTTTAGAAAATGCGTTCATTTCTTTTCTTAGATCCCTGATTAACTGCTTACTCTCACCCTTAAATAGTTTTTTTATCTTCGATATGTTTTGAATGTACTCTTCTTTCGCTTGTGTTGAAGAATAAGGATACGGGCACAAGTTTAAGTGAACAAACAGGCACGGCTTTTTAGGGTTTTTGTGATGACAGTACGGAAAAATTTTCCTTACCATTTTGAGTATATCTTTGGCAGTTCCTGCGCCGGAAAACGGACCTTTTAAAAAAACTCCGTGTTTTGGCTTTTCATTCCTAACAGTTGATATTAGGGGGAATTTATCAGCCGAGATTTTGATATAAAGTGGGCTTTTGTCGTCTTTTGCTTCTATATTAAAAAATGGTTGGGCGGACTTAATCTCCTCTGCTTCGAGGAGTAGGGATTCGAATTGGGAAAAAACTTTTGTGAACTTGATGTCGGAAATTTGGGAAACCATTAAATCAGTTTTTGGGCCTAATTTTTTTTTAGTAAAATACGAAGAAACTCTTTTTTTGAGTGATTTAGCTTTACCAATATAAATTATTTTACCCTGATCGTTTAGAAATTTATAAATGCCGGGCTCATCCGGTATTTTTTTGATTAGTTGTTCGATTGTTTTCACGAGTTGAATTTTAGCCAATTTAGGAAGATTTAGTCAGAGGTAACCCGATTTTACCTTTTTTCCTGAGCTTTTTATAGAACAGAAATCCTATAAATATGATGATGAATACTGATACTATTGAGACGAGGAATGTTCCTGAGAAGAAAAGATTGTAGAATGGCCGAATAGAAATTGGTTTAGAAATTTCACTACCGGCATAGCTTAGCACTAATGTATCATTGCCCTTCAATAAAAGATTACCGTTTGTTAGCCGAAAGTCGAATACTCTCTTTGCAAACGGCGGTAGCATTTTTATTTCATAATTCGATTCACCGGAGCTTTTTAGAATAGATGTAGCAAGGGCAAGATTCTGGTTATAGATAGTCGTACTCCCGGAATTTTTAACCGAAGCTCCAACTTTGGTGGGTATTCCTGAGAGGGCTTTTTGGGGGGCGTCAAAGGAGAGCTCCGGGTTAATCGTTGCCTGCGGTAAATCTTGAGCAAATTCGACAAAAACCGTTTTTTGAGAAGTCTGCGCTGAGCGCTTAAAAGCACCCGGCGGTACCGGGTTTGTTGATGACTTACCTCGTTGTGTAAATGTGATGTGATTAAAATCCAGTTTATTAAAAAAGTCCAGACCTCCCGATGTTGACCCCCAGGTGGGGTCGATTTGGACCCAACCTTTTTCATCATCCCAATATTGTGGCCATGCGTGAAGAATATCACCTTCATTTAAAGCCAGAGACAATGGACGCAAGCGCTCGTTTTGGGTATAAGCAAATCCGGTAACTTCTCTTGCGGGAATGCCCGCTGCTCTTGCAATTGCGATAAAAAGGTCTGTGAATTCCATGCAAACCGCATCCTGTGGGGAATCTATAGCTGCTTGTGCTCCTTTTCGAAATATATTGGGTTGATTTAAACGATCTTGGTTGTAGCTTAAGAAATTAACCACGAATTCGTATATTTTTTCCGCAGTTTTTAACTCATTGGCTTTATCTTTAATGAATCCGTTATCTGTTTCCCAATATCTTTGAGGTTGCACATAGGAACTTTTTTCCTCGGTAGTTAATTCTGCGTTAATTTTCCTAAACGGTTTGTGGAAAACCTCTACAAATCCTTCAGCGACTATGTCCAGCGAACCTCTTGCCGGCAGTTTGTACCTGGCAATAAAATTATCGTCGTCATCTACGATAACATCTAGTGGTTCAGGCTCTAATTTTTCCAGCACTATCTGTTGATAGTTGTTGTCCGGAGGCAAGGTAATTTCTTTAATTTGAGAAGTAACATTGTTATTTTCCAAAAAATAGTTGAGTTTAAAAGAAAAAACTTGTTTTTCGCCAAATGACATTGCAATTCCCGATTCGAGTAATTGATCCTTGTTGAACAGATAGGTTTGCGACTTGCTTGTGGTTATTTCATCTTGGGGTGTTGGAACAGCGAATGCTTTAGGACCAAAAGTTCTTGGCACAACAACTTGCGCGTCATATTTTCCAATATCGGTTGACCTCGCGAGCCTTGGAATAGAGACTTCCCAAATCTGGCCATTCTTAGTCGCCAATTCACTGGAAGTATAAGTTAGGGTCCACTGGAGCGTTTTTCCGGTGCCAATAACTTTTTGATTAAAGACAACACCAATAGTTGTTAAATTATCTTCGAATTTTATTTCTGTTTCTAAAACACCGGTATTATCGCTTGCAGTAACATCGCTGACTTGCGTAGACCCTATTTTTAGTTCGAATCTATCTGCGTAGAAATTTGGAGTTTTGTTTTTCAGAACTATGTCTTGTTTTACGCTGGTTTTACCCTCTCCGTTAATTGAATAATTAACGCTGTAATCTGTTTCGAACTCGCCCTCAGCATGCGCTGCGGGAACCATAAACCATAAACCATAAACCATAAACAAAATGAGGAAGATTGCTCGGGCAAGAATGCGCATGGAGATAGTATCTAGTATTTGAGATTATTTGACAAGAATTGGCCAGTATAGGAATTTTTAACATTTGAGACCTGCGCCGGTGTCCCTTGTGCGATTACTTTCCCGCCACCTTCACCACCTTCGGGACCCAAATCTATGATCCAGTCGCTATTGGAAATTACGTCCAAGTTATGTTCTATGACTATAACGGTGTTACCCTGAACAACAAGCCGTTTGAGGATTAATAAAAGCCTTTCGATATCGGCAAAATGGAGCCCTGTTGTGGGCTCATCCAATATATACATTGTCCTGCCTGTTGAGCGTTTAGCAAGCTCGGTTGCAAGTTTTACTCTTTGAGCTTCTCCTCCGGAAAGAGTCGGGGCCGGCTGCCCCATTTTAATGTAGCCAAGTCCAACATCATAAATAGTTTCAAGTTTTGAATGAATTTGTGGAATATTTGCGAAAAACTTGAGAGCATCCTCAACGGTCATATTTAGAACGTCAGAAATATTTTTTCCTTTGTAGTGGACGTCCAATGCCTCTTGATTGTAGCGTTTGCCTTGGCAAAGCTCACAATCAACATAAACATCAGGTAAAAACTGCATCTCGATTTTTACTTGGCCTTCGCCTTCGCAGGCTTCGCAACGTCCCCCTTTAACGTTAAAGGAAAATCTTCCCTGTGAATAACCCTTAATTCGAGATTCGGTCGTTTTTGAAAACAAATCCCTTATATGTGTAAAAGCACCGGTGTAAGTTGCGGGGTTTGATCTGGGAGTTCTACCTATCGGTGATTTATCTATTAGAATAACCTTATCGATGTTTTCTTCTCCGATGAGACCATCAAAATCCCCCGGCTTTTCTTTAGATCTGTAAATTTCGTGCGCTAGTGCCTTATAGAGAATTTCGTGCATGAGTGTGGATTTTCCCGACCCGGATACCCCCGTAATGCAAATGAATTTACTTAGAGGAAATTCTACATCAATATTTTTTAGATTATGCTGACGAGCACCGTGTAGAGTGAGGGTTTCAGATGTGGGATGTTGGATGTGAGAATTTAGATTGCGAAGTGGGAAATTGGATATAATTTTCTCACCTCTAACCCTGTTATCCGCGTTAACACCTCTCACTTCTACTTTCTTTCTGCCCGACAAATATTTTCCGGTTAACGATTTTTTGTCTTTTACTATTTTTGAGTAGGAACCTTGCGAAACTATTTCTCCGCCGTGATCACCGGCGCCCGGTCCAAAATCGAGAATTTCGTCTGATGCGAGCATCATGTCGCGATCATGCTCGACAACGATAACGGTATTTTGCAAATCCTTTAGTTTTTTGAGCGTATTTATTAGTCTGTTGTTATCTCTTTGATGCAAACCTATTGAAGGTTCATCAAGAACATATAACACTCCAGAAAGGCCGGAGCCGATTTGCGACGCAAGTCTTATTCTTTGGGCCTCTCCTCCGGCAAGCGTTGCGGCCGATCTTGAAATTGTAAGATAATCCAAACCCACGTCGACTAAAAAATTTAATCTTGTAAGAAGCTCCTTTAAGATAGGTTTTGCTATTTTCCTCTCCCTGTCGGCTAGGATTTCGTCATTTTCCTTACTTAGATTCTTGATCCAGTCGTAGGACTTTTCTATAGACAGATCTACCATTTGTGCAATGGATTTGTTGTCTATAGTGATTGACAGAGCTTCAGGTTTTAACCTCGACCCCAAACATTCTTGACAAGTGTCTACTTGCATGAATCTTTCGATCTCTCGCCTGACATAATCCGATTCTGTCGAGTTGTATTTCTTTTCCAAACCGGTGATTAAACCTTCAAAATCCGTATCCCACTCAACGATGCGGCCAAACCGATTAGGGCCTTTAACCCGATAATAGTTTTTTGATCCTTTCAAAAGGATGTTAATTTTTTCTTTCGGTAAATTACCTAGTTTTTCACTAAGGTCGATGCCTTCTTCTTTGCAAACTTGCTGCAGGACTCTCCATGACCATGTTTGGGTATCTACCATTCTAGCCCAAGGCAAAATTCCACCTTCGAGCACTGAAAGGTCATTGTTTAGGGTGAGATCCGGGTCGACTTTTCTAATTGTTCCCAACCCATGGCAAGTGCTACATGCTCCATGAGGAGAATTAAATGAAAATGTGCGCGGTTCAATTTCCGCCAGAGAAATATTGTCTACCGTACAGGTAAATTTTTCACTAAATAGATGATCGTTGAGATCTTTTGGAAACTCTGGAATATCGAACGTTTTATCTAAAATTTCTGCCGCAATTACGTTTCCGTCGGCAAGTTTTAGCGCTTGTTCTACAGATTGCGTGAGTCTTGATTTTTCTGCCGGTAATATTAGACGATCTATGACAACATCTACGATGTGTTTATTAGTTTTAATAAGTACGAAATCTTCATCAATGGATTTTATTTGTCCGTCTACTCTTACCTGACGGAAGCCTTTTTTGGCAATGTCCGTAAATAGTTCTCGAAACTCACCTTTTCTGTCCTTTACGACCGGTGCCAAAAGTAGGATTCTTGTTTGCTCATTGACTAACCTACGAGGTTTTGTATCTACCAACCTCGTAGGTTGACTAGCTAGTTTTTGAATTTCTCCAACGATTTGCTCTGCAGATTGATGAGAAATTTCCCGGCCGCATTTTGGACAATGGGGGTGGCCAACTCGGGCAAAAAGAAGCCTTAGATAATCGTAGATTTCGGTAACAGTGCCAACTGTTGATCTTGGATTGCGGCTGGTTGATTTTTGGTCAATCGAAATTGCCGGTGACAAACCTTCTATTGAATCGACATCCGGTTTATCCATGACACCCAAGAATTGGCGGGCGTAGGCAGCCAGTGACTCAACATACCTGCGCTGGCCTTCCGCATAAATAGTGTCAAAGGCGAGGGAAGACTTGCCCGAGCCTGAAATGCCGGTAAAAACTACCAGTTTATTTTTGGGTATCCTAACGGATATATTCTTTAAATTATGTTCTCTGGCCCCTTTTATAACTATTGCATCCATTTTTAGGTTACTTGTCCCGTACATGCGCCCTTTGGCTGCGAGAACGTAGATCTCGAGTCAGAGTAAGCATTGTATGGGATTGTTCCATTGCACCTTTAATTATTATTTTGTCCATGGGTCTACGGTCTACTAAGGATTCTCCTTTGTACAAAGGAGAATCCTTTTTGCGCTAAAGATCGCGAATCATAAATTTTATCATTAAATTCAATAGTTGTTCAAGGGATTAAGTGAGGAAAATTTCGTTTGACAAACTGTGTTTAGATTCTTGATAATTGGTCGCAATGTCAAGAAGTATTGAGGCACTAGACAATGCAAAAGATTCACTAAGCTTCTGGGAAAGACTTGGGTCAAAAGTGTTAAAAGGAGAGATCAGAAGACTGGCTGAATCTCTAGGGGTGAATATTGATGAAGCGGGAAAAGATATCCTAAGTGGACAAACTCTTAGAGGGAGAGTTGATCTTTCTAGCTTTAAAGCTGAATGTTGGGCATTAAAACAGGTTGTTAAGAAATCATTAGAGAATACTAATTCAGTGCATGAAGTACAACTCGATTTTTCTTTTCATAGACAAGTTCATCTAATAGTAACCAATCCATTCACTGGTGAAAGATTATTTATGGGTTCAAGGCTGAATTATCCAGACGCTTTGTTTTTATACTCCCACCATCCAAATCTTAGTAATGAGTTGGCTCGATACAGAGAAGACCAAAAGTTCGATGCAGCCAGAAACTTATTGACTGTAATCAGACAAACCTTTATTCCAATAGAGTCAAAGGCTCTTCTCGGAAGTTGATTTTAACCCAATAATTTAAAGTATATTAGTCCACATCGGGTGTGGATTACTATTGACACATCGGGATATATTTTATTTCAGCTCAGAAATTTGATCCCTTAAAACTGCAGCTTTTTCGAAGTCTAGGATTCTGGCCGCATCCTTCATTTCGCGAGTTAGGATTTTGATAAATTTCTTTTTATCCTCTGGCAGCATATTGCCAGTTTTTGCGCGCTCTAGCGCACCCTGAATTACCGTGTCTTTGTAAAGTTTTTTCTTCTCTTCATAAATCTTTTCTCTTTCAATGATTTTTTCTCTAATTGGCTTATCTATAGAAACAGGCTTAATATTATGTTTTTTGTTGAAAGCAATTTGAATATTACGTCTTCTCTTAACTTCCTTGATCGCTCTGCCCATCGAACCGGTTACACTGTCGGCATACAAGATGACCTGACCTTCCAGGTGCCTTGATGCTCTTCCCATAGTTTGAATTAATGCAGTTTCTGAGCGTAAAAATCCCTCTTTGTCGGCATCCAAAATGGCTACGAGGGTAACTTCCGGTAGATCAAGTCCTTCTCTGAGAAGATTGATTCCAACCAAAACGTCGTAATTCCCAAGTCTAAGATCATCTAAAATATCTGTTCTATCCAGAGTTTGTATTTCACTGTGCAGGTAATTTACTTTAACTTTTCTTTCTTCTAAATAATTAGAAAGTTCTTCCGCCATTCTTTTGGTTAGGGTTGTTACCAATACTCTTTGGCGTTTTTTAACTCTTTTATCTATTTCTGTAATTAAATCATCTATTTGGCCCTTCGATTTCCTGACGGAAATCTCAGGGTCTATCAGACCTGTCGGCCTTACTAACTGTTCAACAACTTGGCTGGAAACGTTCATTTCATAATCGGCAGGTGTTGCCGAAGTGTAGATAACCTGATTCAGTTTTCGCAAAAACTCCTCAAACTTTAGAGGTCGATTATCAAAGGCGGAAGGAAGGCGAAAACCAAAATCAACGAGCATTTGTTTTCTTGCGCGGTCGCCGTTATACATTCCATTGATTTGGGGGACTGTCATATGCGACTCGTCAATAACCATCAAGAAATCTTTGGGAAAGTGCTCTAGTAGGGAATACGGCGGGTCGCCGCGACTTCTGCCATCGAAGTGTATCGAATAATTTTCAATACCCTTGCAATAACCCAAAGTTTGGATCATTTCAAGATCGTAGTTTGTCCTCTGTTCCAGTCTGCGGGCTTCAAGTTCTTTAGCTTTTGATTTAAGGTATTTGAGCCTTGACTCAAGCTCTTTTTTTATTGACTCAAGAGCGTGAATTGCAGTGTCGTCGGACACTACGTAATGTTTAGCCGGATACAGGGCAAAAGTTTCAGGTTTACTTTGCGTCTTTCCCGTTATCGGATGAATAATCTCCAGTGCTTTTAAGGAGACTCCTCTAAAGGTTAGTCTTAAGCCGTTGTTTTCGTAGGCAGGCAGTATTTCGATGTTTTCGCCTCGAATTCTGTAAGTTCCGCGTGCAAAGTCATGGTCGTTTCTTTCGTACTGGAGTTTAGCAAAAGACCGCAGGAGATCAACTCTTGACCACGTTTGGCCTTCTTCAAGATCCACTCTGGCATTTTTATATTCTGTGGGAGACCCCAAGTTATAAATAGCAGAAACTGATGCGACCACAATCACGTCATTTCGGGTTGAAAGGGCCGTAGTTGCTGCCAGCCTTAATCTGTCGATTTCTTCATTAACTTCAGTTTCCTTTTCTATATAGGTATCGGTTGAGGGCATATAGGCTTCCGGCTGATAATAATCGTAATAGGAAACAAAGTAGGCAACAGCATTTTGAGGGAAAAATTCTCTAAACTCCTGATACAGCTGAGCAGCTAGTGTTTTGTTGTGGGAAATAATTAAAGTGGGTTTTTGTATTTTCTCAATAACGCTAGCTACAGTAAAAGTTTTGCCAGAACCGGTTACCCCGAGGAGGGTTTGGTGGCGGAAATTTTTATTTAAGCCGCTTATAAGACGGCTAATCGCCTTTGGCTGGTCACCGGCAGGCTTGTATACTGAGCTGATCTTAAATTTCATGAACATATATTATATAACTAATTTCTGTTGATGTTTATGTATTGACAACTTCGGGTTTTATTTGGTAAAGTATAGACATGGCAGCGATTTTATACAAAAGACAAAAAGAAATTTTAGTATTTCTAAACAAATTTATAGGAAGGTATGGCCACGCGCCTAGTTTGACGGAAATTGCCAATAAAATCGGCGTTAAATCACTTGCAACAGTTCACGAACATCTTACGGCACTTGAAAAAAAAGGCTTGATAAAGAAAACTTCGGGAGTAGTCCGCAGCATAGAGCTTATTGATAAAAGAATTAGTAATGTTGTAAAAGGTCTCGAACTTCCGATTTCGGGTTTTATCGCAGCCGGGTCCCCAATTGAACCGTTTACAGACCCCAATGCAAAGTTTACGGTTTCCGAAAATATGGTTGACCCTAAAAAACGCTCTTATGTTCTTCAGGTTAAAGGTGAATCTATGATTGAGGATGGGATCTTGGATGGGGACTTTGTGATTGTTGAAGAAACTAATGAGGCAAGAGATGGTGATATTGTTGTTGCTATGATAGAAAATGGCGTTGTGACCTTGAAAAGGTTTTATAAGGAGAAAAATAGAATTCGCTTGATGCCGGCAAACGCTTCAATGCAACCCATATATGCCAAAAACGTAACTATCCAGGGAAAAGTTACTTCGGTCATTCGCAGATATCAGAACTAAAAACTAGAGTGTTACAAAGAATCCAATAGCGGCCGCAGTCATAATTAAGAAAGTAATTAGCCCTAATATATTAGTAACGGGCGTGTTAACGTGTTTGCCCATAACTTTGGGGTTGTTAGCAAGAAGTAATATAAAAAAGATCAATATTGGTGATATTAGCCCATAAATTACTGCCGTATAGAAAAGTGCTTTAAAAGGATTAACGTTTATTAGCGTTATTAAAAGTCCCAAAACCATGGAGACAATAATAATGCCGTAAAAGGATTTCGCTTGCCTAAATTTATAACTTAAGCCTTCTCGCCACCCAAAAGTTTCAGAAACTGCATAGCCGGCAGAACCGGCCAAAACTGGAATCGCTAAAAATCCCGTGCCAATTATTCCAAGTGTAAATAAAAAGGAAGATGCACGACCGGCAATTGGTTCAAGTGCACGGGCGGCTTCATCTGCCGTATTTATTTCGTGAATGCCAGCGGAAAATAAAGTAGAAGCTGTTGTAGCAATTATTGCAAACATGACAATATTAGAAAAAAGCATGCCGATTGAAACATCTTCTTTGGCGATCTTTAGTTCGTTTTTGGTAACTATAATTTTCTTGTGTTTTTCCTTTTCTTCTTCTTTGATTTCTTCAACTTCTTCTGAAGCTTGCCAGAAAAACAGATAAGGAGAGATAGTCGTACCTAATATTGCAACTACTAAGATTATAAAGTCGTTAGTGACGGTAAATTTGGGCACAAAAGTACTAAAAATTATTTGGCCCCAGTCATGCTCAATGACTACGGCCGATGCTATGTAAGCAAAAAGGGCAAAAGTTAGCCATTTAAGTTTGCCAACAATAAATTTATATGGAAAATAAACTAATAAGCCAATAATGAGAGCCGTAATTATAAAATTGGTGATTAAAGGACTTATAGGAACAAATAATTTAATTGCTGCCGACATACCTGCAAGGTCGGCGCCAATATTGATAGTGTTAGCCACAACAATTAATAGGGTTAAAGAATAAAGAAGAATTTTAGATTTATAATGAGTTTTGATATTACCGGCAAGACCTCTCTGTGTAACTAGACCGATACGGGCACACATCTCCTGGATAGTAGCCATTAAGGGGAAGGTTAAAAAAGCTGTCCAAAGAAGCGAGAAACCTTGAGAAGCACCCGCGAGTGAATAGGTGGCTATGCCGGAAGGGTCGTCATCGGAAGCTCCGGTAACAACCCCGGGGCCGAGCTTGTTAAGGAGCTTCTTTAATTTTTTCTTCACTAATCTATTGTAGGTATAGTAACATCTGAGATGTCAATAATTGACAACTGATAACTAACTATGAACAATAAACTATAAACAATGGGTATTTTCTATATCGTCGCGACACCGATTGGTAATTTAAAAGATATAGCACTAAGAGCATTGGAAACATTGAAAAATGTCGACTATATTCTTTGTGAGGATACACGAGTTACCGGAAAATTATTAAATCACTACGAGATATCTAAGCAGATGGTCTCGTTTAATGATTTTAGCGAGGATAAAAAAACTCCAAATGTTATTGCAGATTTAGAAATGGGAAAATCTGTTGCGTTAGTTTCTGACGCAGGAACTCCATTAATTTCCGATCCCGGGTATAGGCTTGTTCGCAGTGCGATCCACCGGGGAATACGCGTAGAATCAATACCCGGGGCATCGAGTATTGTTAGCGCACTTGTAGTTTCCGGACTCCCTCCGGACAAATTCACTTTTCTGGGGTATTTACCAAAACCAGAGATTAAACGGTTAAAAATTCTGGAAGGTGTGCGTGAAAATCAGAAAAATCTTAAATCAACGACTATCATTTTAGAAGCGCCATATAGACTTGTAAAAACTCTTGAATCCATTACTGGAATCTTTGGTGATGTTGAAATTGTTGTTTGCCGGGAGTTGACAAAATTACATGAAGAAATAAGACGGGAGAAAGGTTCTGCTTTAATAAATCATTTTTTGGCCACTAAACCTAAGGGCGAATTTGTAGTTTTGTTCTAATTAATAAATAATTGAATTAATTTATCTAGACAAGTAGGCAACCGACCAACCATAGGATAGTGGAACTAAAAGAGGGTGATGCTCATAAACATGCCCATTAAGACCCCATTTGGAAAGCACTTTTTTTTCAGGCGTAACTTTTCCGATATGTATTGGATGAGTTAGTTCTTCATTTACATATAGCGCGAGTGAATCCACAATCGGATCAATAGAAATTTTGCTGCCAATAATGAGATCAGTTAACGTCTTCTCGGCGTTCGCATCAAGACCAAACAAATAACCAAAGCAATCTGTACCTTGGGGTCTAGCATCGCATCTTTCTGCAATCCTTATGTCTAGAAAATTTTCAACAGCATCTGGGCTATTCTCAAAAATGACCTGTAAAAAAGTACGAGCCACTATTAATTTTTCAACAGGGTCTTCTATATTTTGAGCAAACAAAGCACATAAGTCCTTTAAACCTTCAACCCCTAAATTTTCTTCCGTGATATTACCTTCGAATAGAGCATAAAGTCTGCGTTCAGCTTCTGGTGATAACATCTTGGTGTTCGGATTACAGATCGAATGTAGGGTATTTCTCGGGTATTACCGTGATATTTTATCACAATTATCACCTTCCATTTGACTTAGCTCATCGAGTCTGAGCGACGAGGTCGCTAGACCTCAGAGTCGAAGACCTGAAGGTTCTCAGAGCCTGAACGGCCAGAGTTAGTTTGTCAGAAATCTGTTCAATTTTTGCAGGGTTAGATTACTTTGGTTTACTAGTTTCCTTTGTTATTTTTATTTCCCCTGTTGTTCGATTCCTGTCGATGATAGTTGTAGTGTTTGGATGTAGTACCGATTCTTTTATAATGTGCCCTGAAGTTCTGGCAAAAAGGGAAACTTCAAATAATGCCCGTCTTTATACCCGTACGTGATGGTTGTCGTTCCATTATTTGGGATTATATCATTTAATATTCTAAGTTTGAATCATCAGCAGATTTAGTTTATGAGAAGTCGATGCACTTTTTAGCTAATTAATCTATAATTCTAACTCTACTTGGTTTATCTACGATCCTGACCCGACTAGGTGAAGATTTTTCTACCACACGGACCCTGCTGGATGGAGAATTATTGCTCTTTAAAAGGAAATGGCCAATACGGACTAACCTTTTGTGCCACTTTTCGCTGGTTTCTTTGGCTTGCCAAATATCTACTTGGTTATCATCTGCAGGTGTTATAACAATATGGGACCGCTTATTTGATAGTAATTCTCCTCCTTTATATATGTTTTCCAAGGTCAAAAACATAGTAGAATCGCGGTCTTGTCCCGTAATTCTTCCAGACCATCCTTTGGGGTGAGTGTGAACAGTTCCAATAACCACTAATTGTTCACCTTCCTGTCGTCTTTGCCTAACATAGTCATATGCCACGTGATGCCCCGCAAAATGGAATTCTCCATGTGAACCTGAACCTGAGTCTGGGATTACTTTAGTAACATGAAGATATTTATGACCATTATGTTCCCCTTCAGTTCCTACTGCCCATCCTCCAACCTCGTCGCCTCCATGACGATGCCAATGATTTAAAAATTCACTTTTAGCTGTTTCTTCTAAAAATACTGGGACTATACCCTGGCTTTCGGTTATATCTCCTATTTGTTCTACTGAAGAGTCGAATTGTTGAGCCACTTCTTTTGCCCAACTTTTACTACTTAGAGAGTCTTTTATTCTTGATACAGGACCTCTTTTGCCTTCTAGCTCAAAACTTTGCCCTTCTGACATTAATTAAATTTTAGCAAATTCAAACCTAAAGTTCGAATCCTGATTGCGATTAATCAGTTTAATATAGTTTTTTGAGGCTCAAGTTAACAATGGTCTGTATCAATCATCACTAATAAGTCTTAATATAAATGGTACTATTCTCATGGTTGGAAGTTTATACTTGTGGGCAACTTTATAGTAGATATTTCCATATTCTCTAATCTTGATTGTTAGAAGTTCTTGAAACTTTGTATCATCCTTTATCTTTGACAATGAATTGCCAGCAATTCTTTCAATCGCAGGATAAAGCAGTTGTCTTTGGTAATCATCTTTTATAGTTGAGTACCAGTTGAGTTTTTCTGTTGCCAGAAACGCTAACTCTTTTTCAATTTGAAGGAAAATTTGCAAGTTAACAGAACGATTTTTTGGAGCATCTTTTGAAAACTTTTTATTGAGGACTAGTTCGTTTATTTTCCTTCTCTCAAGGCGAAGGACCCTTGCCAGTAAGCTAATTTCTTTATTGATGCTTTTGCCAGAGTCCTTCTTGGTTGTTAGATTGCTAACAATCAACTTTGCTGAATATGAATGCGAAAACAGCAGAAATCTTATTTTTCCATTGTCTATTACCATTGTAGGTTGCAAGATTAATGCTAGGGAGTATAATATGGGACTATGAAATCATATATTACTTCCGACCCAAAAATTCTAGGTGGTACACCAGTAATAAAAGGTACTAGAATCCCAGTGTCGCGAATAATTTTTCTTCTAAAAGAGGGTTATACTGTTGATGCAATACATCAAGACTACCCTCATGTATCTGTAGGTCTCCTCGAGACGGTTATTGATGAAGTCGCAAATATGATAGACTCTTCCAGAAATGACCAAAAAGTTTCGAAAGTACAAGTTGCTTCTTGACGAAGGATTGTCCCCAAGAGACAGATTCAAGATTTTAAATTCCAGGCATAATCTAAAACACATAAAACACGATTTAGGCAGATCAGGTATCTCGGATGAAGATGTCTGGAAACTTGCAATTAAAGAAACACGTTTGGTGATAACCTATAACGTCAAAGATTTCAAAAAACTTGTTGCCACAAAGCAACAATCTGGAGTAATCGGGGTTTCTACCAATTTGCCTACTGATCAAATGGATAAGAAAATTACATCCTTGCTTTCCAAAAGTGAAAAGAACGATTTATTTGGTAAATACGTTTTTGTAAGTTCTGGTAGTAGGAGATAAAGCTGCCGGACTAGAATTCGAACTTTATATTCGCCTTGCTGAAAACTTCGGCATTTATGCCGAAGATGAAAGCAAGTGGAATACATACTTCTTCAGCAAGGCTCATGTAAACTTAAGATAATTCTCCAGCATTAATGCTGGAGAACTTTATAAAAGACTTCTGCCGGTCATCGTCGATGGTTTAGGAATTTGTAAGGTTGCAAGGATTGTGGGGGCAATATCGGCGAGCAAACCTTGGGGTAATTGGCGGTTTTGTCCTCGAAGCTCGTTGAATATAAAGAGTGCGGGTACGGGGCTAAGACTATGCTCGGTATTGGGCTCACCGGTTCTAAAATTAATCATTTCTTCCGCATTTCCATGATCGGCAGTAATAATTAAACCCCCGCCAGCTGAAGTTATTGCCTTTGATATAATTCCGAGTTGATAGTCGATTGCTTGAATTCCCTTAATAGTTGCTTTTATATCACCGCTATGGCCTACCATGTCAGCATTAGCGTAATTTATTACAATGAAGCTGTATACACTTTCGTCTAGTTTTGCTAATAGTTTTTTAGTAATTTCAGGTGTCGACATTTCCGGTTTTTCAACATATGATCCTACTTTTGGGGAAGAAACCAAAATTCTATCTTCTCCGCGAAAGGGCTTTTCTAATCCACCGTTAAAAAAATAGGTTACGTGTGCATATTTTTCGGTTTCTGCTATATGCAGTTGTCTTGCGTTACGTTCGGAAAACACCCGCGCCAGGGGCATTGTTACCACCTCGGGTTCAAAAGCTACTTTAGTTACTATGATTTCTTTTTCATAGCGAGTTAGTGAGACAAAGAATAAATTTTTTATTTTATGACTGCGATCGAAAAATTTAGCCTTTTCTCCTGAATGCGTTTTTAAGCTTTTTAAGTCTTTGTCCTCGAGAACAAACGATTTCGTAAGCTGTCTTGCCCTATCTGGACGGTAGTTAAAGAACATGAAAGCATCGTTTTCGGTAACCCTCCCGATAGGTGTGCCAGAACTATCGGTTATTATGGTGGGTATCACAAATTCATCAGTAACATTATCTGCATAAGATTTGCTAAGTACTGCCACCGGGTCAGTATCTTTGCGATCACTCGCACCAACTAGGCACTGATATGCCTTACCGGTTCTATCCCATCTATTATCTCTATCCATTGCGTAATACCTCCCAGAAATAGATGCTATTTGTCCTAGATTAGATCTCTCGAGTCTTTCACTAAGTTGGGCAATGTAACCTTTGCCGGAAGTTGGGGGACTGTCTCTGCCATCAGTAAACAAGTGAAGCTTAATTCTTGAAGACGGAACTTTATTTTTTTGTAAAAGCTGGAGCAGCGCATACAAATGCTCAACACTGCTGTGAACGGTTCCCAACCCAACAAGTCCTTCAAGGTGAATATCCGAATTATTTTTATTAATGTGTTCAATTGCTTCAAGAAATGCTGTATTTTCGAAAAACGTACCATCGGCAATAGCATTATTTACTCTTAGAAGATCTTGGAAAACGACTCTACCGGCCCCTAAATTTATATGGCCAACCTCGCTGTTGCCCACATGACCTTCGGGTAAACCTACCGCTTGGCCGGATGCCACAAGAAGAGCGTGCGGGTAAGAAAACCACATATTGTTAAAATTAACCGGATTTGCGCGAGTTATAGCGTTACCGGGGCTGTCCTGAGAAATACCCCAGCCATCTAAAACACAAAGAACTACCGGGTTAGGTTTTTGGGTAATCTGCAGCATTTAAGAAAGCTCATGTTCGATTTCAAGAAGCCGATTGTATTTTGCGACTCTCTCGCCCCTTGCAGGAGCACCAAATTTAAGATAATCAGCTCCCACACCAACTGCAAAGTCGGCAATGAAATCATCATTGGTTTCACCGGATCTATGAGATATAATAATTTTCAGATTCTTCTTTTTAGCTTCAGCTACAACTTCTAAGGTTTCTGTTATTGTTCCGACTTGATTAGGTTTAATTATCACTGCGTTACATGCTTTTTTGTCAACGGCTTTTTTTAGTCTTGCCAGATTAGTTGTGATCAAATCGTCCCCTACAACCAAAGTTTCCTGACCGACTCTCTCAGTAAGCTGTTGCCATGAATCCCAATCGTCTTCATGAAGACCATCTTCTATTGAAAGCAAGTGATATTGTTCGTTTAAATTTGCATAGTAGTCAATAAATTCAGCAGCTGAGAGTACAACAGGGCGGTCCTTTATTTTATAGGAATGATCTTTCATAAAGTATGAGGCTGCTGCGTCAATACTGAAGAAAACATCGAGTCCGATTTTATAATTTGCTCGAAGCACAGATTCTTCGAGGATCTTGAATGCATCTGCATTTGAAAATAATGTAGGGGCGTAGCCACCTTCATCTCCCAGTAGAGGAATTCCACTATGGGCAACAATTGTTTCTTTTAGTGCATAGTAAATTTCTGTACTCATTTTTAAGCTATTTGAATACGAACTCGATTTTGGCGGGACTATTAAAAATTCTTGAAAATCAATGTTTCCGCCTCCATGTTTTCCTCCGTTTAGGATGTTAACCATGGGTGTAGGAATGATATACGGGAGCATCTCCTCTTTATTGAGTAACTTGGATATATATTTATAAAGCGATATTTTTAGAGAATTAGCTTGAGCTTTTGCAACAGCACCAGAGATCGCTAAAATGCTGTTTGCACCAAGTTTTCCTTTATTAGAAGTGCCATCAGCGTCGATCATTAGCTTATCGATTGCACTCTGACTTACGGCATCTTTGCCTATTAAAAGAGGGGAAAGTTTTGAGTAAATATTGATTAAGGCTTTGAGAACACCTTTACCGGCATATCTTTTGATGTCTCCGTCGCGCAGCTCAACAGCTTCATGTTTCCCGACCGATATCCCTGAAGGTACGGCGAAAGTTCCCACCGACCCATCTTCTAATTCAATAATAGCCTCAATGGTGGGGAAACCTCTACTATCCAGTATTTCTCGCGCAACGATCTTTTTAATATTTGCCATGTTTTTAAATTAATTACTCAGCTTCTTAAGTTCAGCTTCATAAATATTATTTCTAGTGTTTTCAACTGCATCGGGGCTAACAGAAATTGAACTAATTCCCCACTTTACTAATTTCTGAATTAATTCAGGGTACACTGATGGGCCTTGTCCGCAAATCGAACTTTTTATTTTGAACCTGCTTGCAGTTTCAATTGTCTTTTTTAATGCCCAAAGTACAGAAGCATCTAATTCGTTATACTCGTTAGCAACCTCTTCATTATCGCGATCTGTTCCTAAAAGTAGCATTGTTAGATCGTTTGAGCCGATTGATACTCCACTGAGCCCCACCCTTATATAATCTTCCAGTAAAATTACGTTTGAGGGAATTTCGACCATCATGTAGAATTCAAACGATTTATCTTTAAACAACCCTATATTGTCCACAATTTTCCGTACAGTTCTTAGTTCGTTCACTGTCCGCACAAAGGGAATCATTAGATGCAGGTTTCTGAACTTGTTGCGGGCATTTTTAATCGCTTTGAGTTCAAGCTTGAATACATCCGGGTCTTTGATATAGCGAAAAGCCCCTCTATATCCCATCATCGGATTTGATTCGGTTGGTTCAAATTTGTCTCCTCCCCTGAGATTTCTATATTCATTAGATTTAAAATCTGTCGCCCTGTAAATAACCGGTCTTGACCCAAATGCTTTAGAAAAAATACTGAGTTTATTTTCCAGAATATTTATAAATTCTTCCTCTTTTTTGTCATTTATATATTTCTTTGGGTGCACGCCAATTTGGGCCATTATGAATTCAGCTCTCAAAAGACCTATTCCGTCGACGTTTTTTGCCGCAATTTGGTGTGCAAGATCAGGTTCTGCTAAATTGACATATAATTTTGTGGCTGTTTTTTTTTGTTTTTCTATATCTTTATTTTTCAAGTCAAGATCTTTTTTTGTCTTGATAAACTGACCTTTATATATTGAACCTCTTGATCCATCCACAGTAATAACCATTCCCTCGGTGAGTACGCGTGTGGCTTTTTCCGTACCTACAACGCAAGCTATCCCAAGTTCTCTTGCAACAATTGCAGCATGAGAAGTTCTACCTCCTCTATCGGTAACTATCGCCGCTGCTTTTTTCATAGCCGGAACAAAATCCGGGTTAGTCATCTCCGTTACTAAAATATCCCCAGTTTTTACTTTAGAAATTTCTTTTACGCTTGAAACGATAACTACTTTTCCGGAAGCTATTTGCGGTGATGCCGGAGAACCTTGAAGAATAATGTCTTTTTCATTTATGTCTATTTTCTTTTTAAGTTTTTCTTCTACACTCTTTAATTTTAGGGTTGTAACCGGTCTGGTTTGGGTAATGTAAACCTTGTTATTTTCAACAGCCCATTCAATATCCTGTGGGAAAAAATAATGCTTCTCTATTTTTGCACCAATTTTAGCCAGTTCTATAATTAGCCTGTCCTCAAGTTTTTGGTCTCTTTTGTGGCTTTTGGCAACTTCAACCTCCTTGTTTTTAGTCTTTTGGTAAACAAGTTGCTTGTTTTGAGCGGCTATCTTTTTATCAAGAATTTCGAAATCTTTTTTAGATATTTCGTAGTGATCCGGAGTTTCTCGGCCCCCAACTATTAATTCCCCAAGTCCAAAAATTGCTTCAATTATTATTTTTTTCTTATCGTTCGTAATGGGGTCAAGAGTAAACATTACTCCAGACGATTCAGCCTGAATCATTTTTTGAACAGGTATGGCTAAACCAACTTTAAAATGATCAAAATTTTGGTACACTCTGTAAAAAATTGCTCTGGCCTCAAATAAAGAAGCCCATGCGTTTAGGATTGCTTGCTTTAATTGATGTTTCCCCAGTATATTTAAGTATGTTGATTGCTGGCCAGCAAATGAAGCTTGAGGGAGATCTTCGGCGGTAGCAGATGATCTAACGGCTACGAGTGCATTTTTCGAACCTGAAAGTTTCCTATAGTATTCGAAAATTTTCTTTTCAAGTTTTTTATCTATTATAAGCTTCTTTATCTCTTGTTGACACGCTTTCGCTTTTTGTACTAGCTGAATAGGATTTTCTACATTTAGATCGTAAAGAATACCCCTGATTCGATCAATTGCCCCCGATCTTTTTAGACATTGAAAGTAAGCTTGAGAAGTTATAATAAAACCTTCGGGGATGGGTGCTTTAATCTTAGTAAGCTCACCTAGATTGGCTCCCTTACCGCCGACTAGTTGAATATCATCTTTATCTACTTGAGAAAACCAAACAATGTTTTGATCCTGCATATAGGCACAATACAATATGCCCAATTTAGACTGCGGGCAGATTAATTTAATTGTAACAAATTTTAAGTGTGAATATACTTCAAAAAAAGTATTGAAATTAAAGTTTTTTCATTTAAATCGGTATTTCCATTTTTTATTAAGAAATCGATCTTTAAGATTCCATGAAAAATTTTTTGGAGCACTTTAGTGTCCAGACTTTGTGCCTGTTTAGTTATCCTATCCCATTGCCAATCTTGCAGTGGACGACCGTTAATCATATTGACGCTTTCAATCGGCGTATTTAATTTGGCGAGAAGTAACAGCATCACTCTGTTAGAAAGGTGCCAAATTAGGCTTCTGGTTTCTTCATCGGAAAGGCTTTTCAATTTTGTCATTAATTGCTTTGATTTATGTGAAAGCGAATCGAGAAAATAGAAAATTTTAGCAGGAGTTTTAAATTCTTCTATTAGTATTTTCGCTTTAATATTTGTTAGAAACTTTGAATTAATTTTTTCTTTCTCCCAAAAAATTACAGGTTTCGCTTCAGGGATATTGGCAATATCTTTTTTAATTACTTTCTTTGCGGATAGAAAGTTAGCGCAAATAATTACTTTATTTTCTTCAATCAAATCCTGCCCAAAAAGAGCCATCACATATTCATCCTTCTCGCTTTTCTCATCCAATTTTATTTTTTCAAAATCTTGAAAATTATTCAGAAGCAGCTGCAATCTATTATAGGAAGCCAGAGTATCGTTTCCATGAAGAATATATATCATTAAACTTTAATTACGTCAGAGTTTTTTTTTACTTCTTTTTCTACTTTCATCCCGAATTCATCACCCTTTTTGGCGATATCAATATCAGCATGCTCTATTTGCATTGAGGAGACTTCTTGCATAAATTCGTTATCCTCTTTGTCTACAAGTTTAATTTTGTCACCCTTTTTGATGTCGCCTTTGGTGATTTTGGCAACAGCGACGCCTATTTTGTCATAGTAGTGAGTAATGGTACCGACTTTTGTGTTTGCTATTTTAATTCACCTCCTCACCGGTAATTATTTTTTCAATTTTGTTTTGATTTAACTTTAATTTTTCTTCAGCACTCTTGTGAATCTTTAAGCCTTCCTCGAGTAACTTCATTGCTTCGTCGAGATCCACATCATTCCCTTCTAATTTTTCTACAATCTCTTCCAATTTTGCAAGTGCACTACTAAATTTTAAATCTTTTGCCATCAATTACTCTTTTTTATAATTTTTGTTGATATTCTTCCGCGTGCTAATTTTACTTTAACTTTTTCCCCTATATCAACGATGGCTGCATCCTTGACAACGTTACCCTGTGAGTTTGTGACTATACTATAACCTCTACTTAGTACATTTTTCGGGGAAACCAGCATTAATTTATCCAAGTAGGAGTCAAGAAATCCCTGATTTCGCAACTTTTGGCTTTTCCAGTTTACAAGCAGGCTGTTTTTATAGCGATTTAGCTTGTGTTCGCTTTTCTCTAAAAATCCACTGACTGTTGTAAGTAAGGATTTTCTCAGTAATATTAAATTTTGAGGTAAGTAAATAAACTTGTCTTTTGAGCTAATTAGTTTTTGATAAATGAAATCAAGTTCTTGAGATTTATTCCAAAGAATACTTCTCATAGCTTTTTGTACTCGCAGTTTTAAATCACTCAACTTTTGCTCTAGTTTTACGTAATTTTCAGTAAGGATTTTAGCGGCATCTGTTGGAGTTGATGCAGCAACGTCTGCAGTTAGTGACGCTATTGTTACATCTTTTTCATGACCCACGCCGACTATGACTGGAGTACTTGCATTAAAAATTGCTGAAGCGAGTTTCTCATCATTAAAGGAAGCAAGATCTTCAACTGACCCTCCTCCTCTAACTAAAACTATAGCATCAAATTTTTCCTTGTCAGCAGTTGTCAGTGCTTTTCGTATCTGTTGGGCGGATTCAAGCCCCTGAACTTTCACATCGTATAAAGTTAGTTTTAATGCCGGAAATCGCTCGTGTGAGTGTTTTTTAAAATCCTGCAGTGCGTCCGATAATCTAGATGAAATAACCGCTACGCTTGTTGGGTAATCAGGTAATTCTTTCTTATTTTTTTCATCGAAATATCCTTTTTTCTGCAGTTTCTCTTTGAGTTTTTCAAATTCTGCCAGTAAAAAACCCTCACCAAAGTCCTTCATTTTTAGAACATGCATTTGTAATTTTGCCTCTTTCTCCCAAAGAGTTAGAGTGCCAAGCGCCAATACTTTGACACCATCTTCGAATTGGTAATTTTCTGATAAATAGATTTCGGGGTCTAATATGCAAGGCAGCTTAAATCCTGTTTGAGGATCTTTTAAATCAAAATATAAATAACGATATTTTGGGTTATAATCTTTAAAAGAAGATAGTTCTCCTTCGACCCAGAAATTAATTTGCTCGAGAGTTTTCCTAGCGATTGAATTTACTTCTGTTACAGAAAATACGTTTTTGCCTTCAATAATTCTCACTGATGGCAGTATAGCACCTAAAACGATTTTTGGGGGCTTGACAGATAACTTTTCCCGATGTATATAATCTATGCTTATCGCAAGATAGGTAACTTGAAAGGGCTTCTCGCAAGAGAGGCCTTTTCTTTTGTCAAAAATACTTAAGACTTCCTGCCATATTAAGGACTAAGGACTTAATCTCATCAACGTTTTCATTCTCGTCAAGCTGTGTATATGAGAGACGTATAGGTTTTTCGCCATCGAAAACTAGCAGATGCATAATTGAAAATCCTCGCGGAGTTGTCCCTTCTCCGGTAGTCCTTGCTTCTATTTTTTTTATTAATTTCCCATTCATTTCGATATTCTCAGAGGATGTAACATTATAAAAATCGTTAGGATTTTCGTAAAACATCAAAGTGGAAAGCCAATCATCCGCCTCAATTATTCCTAAGTTAACAGGTGTAAAGTCTTTATCTACAAAATATGGCACTACGAACGCATAAGGTGCAAAAAAAGTGCATTTTTGATCTTCAGTATTGTATGTTGTAAACCAATCTGATTCATACCCGATTTCAAAGCCAAAGTACATATTCGAACATAATTTTATAGCGGAAGGGATTATTTCCGGTGATTGGAAATCAGAAGATGGCAAAGGATTTTCGATAAATCCTCGGCTTGAAGCAACGGCAGAAGCACCCTTTACATCAGTAGTGGTTCCGTTAGCCGCAACCTTACCTACAAAAAACGATATAGCTCCATACAGGGCAAGAACCAACAAAAATAGGCTTGCCTTGGTGATTTCTTGAATTTTTTTAAGCGTCACTAAAAGCTCCTTACTATGTTAATGAAAGGAACTTACGCTGCCCTCTGCCTTACTTACTAAACTAACAATTCGTCGTCCTCTAGCTGGGATTATTTTCGTCTCCGGGTGCGGAGTCCGCTGCAGGCTCAGTTGTCGATGCGTCACTTGCAGGCTCGGAACTATCCTCAGCGGGGACATCGGGAGCCGGTACTCCTCCGCTTGCATCATCAGCAGGAGCAGGAGCATCTACCGGTGGAGCATCTGCTGGCCCTCCTCCTATATCATCAGGGGCAGGGGAATCTAACGGACCACCTTGTTGATCGTCGCTATCCATAAGCATATTTTCAACCTCCTTTCCTTAATTCTAACAAACTTTTCGCCACAATTGTAAACCCCTAAAAGCCAAAACTATACTTTGAACTTGATTGAGCATATAGGAGCTGGTAAAGATTTTTGATTTCACCTTCGAGATTCTGCTGTATATTCGCCAGCTTTTCAACATCTGCCAAGGTTTCCTTGAGTTTGAAGATTCTTTCTCTTTCTTCCACGAGTTTGGGCATAAGCAAGTTAATTTCGTTCTGAGCTTCAGTGGCCACCTTATAAGCAACCTCTATTGAGCCTGGCGATTCACTGTCTTGAATTAACTCCTCTTCTTCAAGGAGGCTTACTATTTCCTCAGCAGCACTAGTCAGCAATTGCAGATAAGACAAATGTAAATTGTAGTACTCTTCGTATTTCTGTGGTGTTTTGAATCGCGAAAGCTTTTCAAGGCTGGACGCTATTCCCGACTTCAAGTTTGCAAAATAGTTTAAAATCAGTTCCTTATCATTTGTTTGCCAAAGGTCTTTTTGAGAAATGTCACTGCCAACGCTAATTTGACTGAGGTTTTTAAGTAAACCGTTTTCATATTCGTAATTTTGCTCTAATTTTTCAAGAAATTCAGTTGACTCTGTGTAGTAATTATTAAAACCGTTTTCAAGACCTCGATATTCTCCAGGTGTTTTGGCATTTTCCTGCAGGTTTTTTTGGAAATTTAGATTATCTTTTAACAATTCTATTTGGTTTAAACTCTTCTGATTATTGCCCACAATTATGTTGTAGTTAAAAGTACCGCTTGCGTCTTTGCTGCCAAGAATCTTGTCGTAGCTTGATTGACCGACATTTAACGTATTGAGCAGCTCATCTATTGATTGGTCAGCTGAAATCAAATTCGCACTGATTAAGCCAATATATTGTTGCTTCGCAGAAATGGTCAGTTGCCGGTGAAATTCGTAGATTAGGTATACAGCAACCAGAAGCAAGATTAAAAAGATAGAGACAAAATATAAAGCATTGGGGAATTTAATCAGATCTTTGGCAGCAAATTTGGGCATTGCAGACTGGTATCTCTATTTTACGCGAGATTCAAACTCTTTGCCAGACAAAATATCTTGAGAGGAGATGGCCACTGGCAAATCCGCCAGCATGAGCAAGATAAGCTACTCCGCCAACCGAGGCGCTGAGAGTAATAACAGAAGCAACTCCATTGAAAGCCTGTACGAAAAACCAATAAAAAAGCATGAAGCTTGCCGGAACCGCCACAAAAAACGGCAGGCCAAAAACAGGAATAATGGTATCGATTTTATTACGCGGAAAGTATTTTAAATAAGCGCCAAGTACCCCTGCAATGGCTCCTGATGCTCCTATCATAGGCAGAGTGGTGTTAGCAATAAAAATGTACTGGATAAAGCTGGCGGCTACGCCTGCAAACAAATAAAAAATCAAATATTTAATGTGCCCCATGACGCTTTCCACATTATCCCCGAAAATCCATAAAAACCACATGTTGGAAATAATATGTACAAACCCCGCGTGCAAAAACATCGAAGTAAAAAATGGCGTTAAAGTTTCAAGGCTTGCAAAATCAACTTTGGTTGGAATAAGCGCGTATTTAAATATAAAAAGTTCGATATCGGGTACGATTAATTGCTGAAAGAATACGTAAATATTGGTAACAATTAGTGCAAGATTTATAAAAGGGAATTTTTGAGAATTGCGAGTATCACGAATCGGGAACATGGGTTAAATTATCAGGTAATCAGGATTTTAGGTTATCGGGTTATTATTCTAAGATAAAAATTACGATATTGCCATTGCCAATCTCCGATGGTCGAAGACCCTGAGTAGTTCGATTACACTCTCTATCCATTATTTACCGAAGGGTTGTACGTACTAGATAGTCGTAAATAATAATTGCAGGAATGATTGAAATGTTGAGAAGTTTCCTATTCTGTCTTACCTAACACTTCACTTTCTAATTGCTTCATAGCACCAAGAAATTCTTCTGTTTCTCTTAAGTCTAAATCACTGTAATAATTACTAAAACTTATATACGTACGCTCGCCTTTGAAAGTTTCTGAACCTTTTTTCTTTTTTCTCGTCACTTTGAAACGTTTGTCTCCGCCTTGGATTTGCATTCTTAGCACTCTTGCCTTGTCTAAATTTGCCCCCGACCACAACCAAAGAATTTACTGTATGTGTTAGAATTTGTTGCTTGAAAAATAGTACCCCAGATTCAAGTTGCCCTTTAGCTCGCAGGAGCTTAATACCAACCTCAAATATCTCTCGACTATGACTTCTCACCATTTCCTGCTCTCTTAGCTGTTGTCTGCCTTTTTCAATCAGTGACATAATCGTAATATTATACTATAAGTTTTTTATAAGTCAAGTTGGTGTATACAACCAGTTTTCATTGGCTTTCGTACTAGTCTGCTTAAGTTATGCAGGATAGGTTTTTAGGTTTTTAACAAATCGACTTTCTGCTTTTTTTAATAGTTTTTGATCTGCTGTAAAAAGAGGTGCTTTGAGGTAATTCGCTAAAACAATATAGGAAGCATCATAAGAAGAAATATCTAAATTCACGGCTTCGTCTAAAGTATTTTCCAACAGATCTTTAGTAGAATAAACGATGATACCAAGGTTAAGAAATCCTCCATAAGCATTGATTGCTTTTTCCTTCTCTATTCTTAAACTTTTCACAGCTGTTTTTAATATATTATTGACTTCGTAAAAGATCAGCGTTGGTGCAGAAATAGTAATTTTTTTAGTTAGAAAGTCCTCTCTTATTTTTAAAGCAACATTGCTTTGTTCTTCAGGAAAAAACCATTTTGCGACTGCTGAGGAGTCAAGTACAAGGTTGATCACTTGAGGTCTTTTTTGCTCTCTTGCAAGATTTCTTGAACATTGATTTTCCTACCTCTGAGACTTTCTCTAAATCGATCTATTTTAGCCATAGCTTGCTTTCTAGATTCAAGATCCGAAATCCGTTGAAAACCAGCCGCTAAGGCCGCGTTAATAGTATCTTGCAAGGATGCTCCTCTTTTCAATGCGTATTGGCGAGACATATTTAAAAGATCTTTTCTGATTCCGATAGTTGTTCGGATTGTGTTTTGCATAATTAATTATTAGCATCTTGTCATCAAGATGTCAAGAATATGTCAGTGGTTCTTGTAATTCGGGTTTTTAGCCCGTCAATTTGTTGACTGCGCAAAACCTGAATGGCGTTGATATTCGGGTTTTATTCGGGTAAGATACAAATATCAAAATTTAAAAATCAAAAATCAAAAATTTCTATTGATGAACGATAAACGAATCATTATCCACGTTGATTTAAACAGCTTTTTTGCAACAGCAGAACAGCAAACAAATCCTGCGCTGCGCGGAAAACCTATTGGGGTTATTAAAGCAAAAGGCAGAAGTTGCATTATCGCGTCATCCGTCGAAGCGAAAAAGTTAGGGGTTATGACCGGTGCGCGCACTTATGACGCTAAAAAGCTTTGTCCGGAAATTATTTTAGTTCCTGCAAACTTTTCAAAATACGCAGATATCAGCAGACGTTTTATAAAAATTTGCGCCAGTTACTCCCCTGCCTGCGAGGTTTTTTCACTTGATGAATGCTTTTTGGACGTAACCGAAACCGAACATTTGTTTGGAAACGTTTTTAATATTGCATTTGAAATTAAAGACAGAATAAAATGCGAAATCGGTGACTATTTAACTTGTTCAGTTGGCATTTCCCATAATAAGCTGCTTTCAAAACTTGCCTCAGGACGCATTAAATACGATGGGCTTTTTTGGATAACAGAAGATAATGCACTTAAAGTCCTGGATGAAGTTAAACTCATGGATGTTTGCGGACTTGGCTGGGGACTTTATGAACATTTAACAAAATTGGGGATAGATACTTTTGCCGGACTCCGGGCGTTATCTCTCTCAGAGCTGCAAAGAAATTTTGAGCCTTTTTGGGGAATTCACCTTTATAACTTGGCAAGAGGGATAGATACTTCCCCTGTCGCTCCATTTCAAGAACTATCTGAGCAAAAAAGTGTCGGCAGAACATACACAACCCATAGACCATTAAAGGATAGGGTTGAAATTTATAGACTTGCCAGAAATCTTTGCGAAGAAGCGACAGCTAAAGCGCGGGTAATGGGCTTGGCTGGCCGTTACGTTGATTTTTATCTTAGAACTTCCGGGAAAAAATGGTCAGGCCCAAAAGAAGTTAATAGCGAAATTCAATCATGGCACGGACACAGAACCTTAAAAAACTATATAGACAGCGGTAAAGAGCTTTTTGATATCTGCAAATTAATTTCTGAAAACTGGGACTTTAAAGATGTAATTTTTTGCGGCGTAACGCTTGGGATGCTAGCAAAAAAAGAATATCTGCCGCTGCCGATTTTTGAGGCTGATAGAAAACTTTGGAACCTTATTATAAGCTCCGATCAAATAAACAACCGTTTTGGCGACTATACCGTTTTTCCTGCACAGCTTCTTGGAATGCCAATTATAATGCCGGAAGTTACCGGATATTTTGGGGATAAAGCTTACAGATTACGTTACGAACTTTAAAGGAGTCTCCTTAGAAGGTAGGGTTTAATCGATGGTTAATTCTCCTAACACTTCTTTGGGATCTAAGAGATAATCTTCAGTAAAACTTTGATAAGAAAGAATGTCATTTAACGATGTTTTCTGTGCGGTTTTAAAAAACTCCAGAATTTTAGTAGGTTTTACCCAACCTGTTTTCCTTTCACCCAAATATTCACTATAGCTAGAATATGCACCCTTTAAAGGAGACTCCTTTGAAGGGTTAAGGTGGATGTATCTGGTGAGGTGGAGCAAATAGTTGTCATTTTCGACCAGAACTGCTTTGTAGGTTCCTTGAAAGAGATAGCCTACTCTTTCATACTTTTTATTGAAATACTGTGAGTATTTTGTACCAAGTGACCTCATAAAAAATTCGATTGCTTTTGATGTTTTTTGATGAATTAATAAATGGAAATGATTAGGCATTAAACAGTAAGCAGTAAGCTCTATCTCCTTGTTAAAATTGTTTAAAGGTCTTCTAATACCTTTAAAGACCGTGTTGTTCGGTTGAAACTCTAGTTTTTTAGGTTCTTTTGGAGGTTCTAAGTAAGCTTTTAGGTAGCTGAGAAAAACTTTATAATCCTTTTTGTCGAGAAAAATTTTTCTTTTTTCGACACCTCGATTGTAGATGTGATAATACGAATTATCTATATAGAGCTTGATAGAATTTTTTGAGGGCACTGGTATTATTTATCAGATCACCAGACATCTTGTCAAGGAGTCTCCTTAGAAGGTGTTTATAGTATTTATTCTGTGAATACCTGGGTGAACATCTTGCCGTAGACACCGCCGTCGACTGCGCCGATTCCGATTTTGCCAAAGGCAGGATCTAAAATATTCCTTCTATGGCCTTCACTGTTTATTAAGCCGATGTGAGCACGCTCAACATTAGGAGCGAGTGCCAAATTTTCGCCGGCCAAACTATATTCAATACCGCTTTCCAGAAGTCTGTCTCCAACGTCTTTGCCTTCGGGCGAAAAGTGCGAAAAATAGCCTCTTTGAAACATGTCTTGTGAATGTTGTCTGCCGACTCGCGCCAGCGATTCATCCCAAACTAAAGGTTTTGTGCCGTTTCTTACTCTTTCTTCATTAACCAGTCTAAACATTTCCTGTTCACTTGCAAAATCAACAGTCAAGACGTTTTGAGTAAACTGCAGGTCAATTGCGCCCTTATCTTCCGGGCGGATTGTCAAAAAGGTTAGTCCCTGTTTGGTAATAGGTCCAAATACACTGTTGAGAGGTTTTTCTAGAGCGGTCACTCTGTTTACTAAATATGAACCGACTTTGGAATCGTAGATGTCCCTTTTTATATCCGGCCTAATGGGTAGCGAAACTACAAAAAGAAGTACAAAAGCTAAAAACAGCAAAGCGTTTAGAGCAGCCGGTAAAAATCCAAGGTATTTATTGATTTTGTCACTTTCAAAATAGCTTAAGTATTTTTTAAGAAATATTCTAATAAGTGTGAAGAATATAGTTTCTGCTGTGAGCCAAACTATAAGAAAGCCTATCGGGTTAGCCGCTATTGGCGGTAAATTGAAAAGCGATATGAGCAAATCGGCAGCATAAGGATAAAGACCCAACGCCAAAACCAGTGAAAAAATGAAACCTAAAATATTGAATATTTGGTTGAAAAAACCGCGCTTGATACCTTCTGCTGCAAAAAGTGAAACTATTAAAAGGATAATAAAGTCGACCCAATTCATCCGATAGTAACTAGAGTTTATGGAGTGTACCCGATGTAATACCTGTTAGTCTGTTTGTTAAACAAAACATAAACATAAAACATATGTTCGATTGTTTACTATCCGAAGCTAAAGTGAAACTTTAGCGAAGGATAGTGGGGGTATACAGGGACTTCCTTCGATAAACTCAGGATAAACGAACTCCTTCACTTTGTTCAGGGCTATAGCCTGAACCAACCGCTTCTTTTTGAAATTTCTGTGGGGGCACAGGGACTCGAACCCTGAACCAATCGCTTAAAAGGCGATTGCTCTACCATTGAGCTATACCCCCAAGCGAAATTTCAAAAACGAACTATTGTTCCAAAGGCGGTTGCTCTACCAATTGAGCTATACTCCCCCCCACCCAAAATTCATATTTGGGGTGTACATCAAACGAAATGCTGATATACCCCCTCGTCAAAGAACAATTATATTAAATTTAGATGGGTGCATCAAGAAATGTTGCTTGATAATTTGATTAAGTTGTATTTAAATGAAATAAATAGAAAGATGTATGAAAGGGGGTGTTTGTAAGTGAATTTAGAAAGTCTTTATGTTTCTGTAAGTGACGCAGTTTTACAATCTGTTGTTACATTTGTTGAATTTATTCCTTCGTTTATAGGTGGATTAATTATTCTTTTTGTCGGTCTGATTGTTTCTGGCATATTTCAGCGAATAATAGTTAGCGGACTTAGGGTAATAAAACTTGAACAATTCTTAGCAAAATATGGTGTAACCAAACTTGAGGGTAAAGATATTGAGTGGAGCGAGATTATCGCTCAAATTGTGCGCTGG
>Ga0156216_102_pt1 | contig 24878 bp, 31 predicted proteins | sample RifCSPlowO2_12_FD_116155 | JGI IMG/M metagenome (GOLD analysis project Ga0156216, IMG submission 116155) | Candidatus Curtissbacteria bacterium RIFCSPLOWO2_12_FULL_38_9
GGAACCGGATCTGGAACCCGCCTCGCATCGACGAGCGAATGCGAGTCGAGGCGGGGGAGCCAATAAGAAATCAATTCGCGAGGCAGAAATAATGCGCAAAGAATTGGTTTCTTTTGTTGACTATCTGCATCAACATGGTGGATGGGAAGCGGTTGTCAATAGTACTCGAGCAAGGGCATTTTTTAGCAAATGGCTGGCAGCCTACGGTGATGATTCGATAGCGCAGATGGCAGGCGCCCATTTGTTTTTTGAAAACATTAGTAATGTTGCAACTAAAATATTAGAAGATTTTAGGATTGGTTTTGCGCCGCTTGAAAAGTCGACACGCTATGTTCGCTTCGATGTTAAGCAAGCTGGTAAGTGGCCTTACTTTGTTGAACCTCATCTAAAAAAATCTAAATTTGGGAAAGATTACATAAAACTCATGAATATGTTGTTTAAAAGATATTCGAATTCGATTGATGCAATTCTCAAATATTTAAGGCGCAAATATCCACAAGAAAAAGATCAGACAGATAGAGCTTATAGCGAAACGATGAACGCTAAAACTTACGATGTGCTGAGAGCCTATTTGCCGGCAGCTACTTATACCAACGTTGGGTTCTTCGGAGTAGGACAGGAATTTGAATACGTGATTAACAAATGTTTAGCGTCACCACTTTTTGAATTAAGGGAACTTGGCAAGCAAGCGCAGAGAGAACTCAAGCAAGTGATTCCTTCGATGGTTGTAAGAGCGACTTCGCAAAGGGGGAAAGTTTATCAACGGTACGTTAAATCTACTGAGAAAAACCTGGAGAAACTGACCAGAAATTTAGCGTTCAGCGTTCCCGCCAGAGGCGAGGCTCGCCAAAGGCGGCAGCGGTCAGCGGTCAGTGGTCCAAGTGTTGAGCTTGTTGAGTATGATTTGGATGCAGAGGAAAAGATTGTTGCAAGCCTTCTTTATAAATACTCTAATTTACCTTTTAGCGAAGTTAAGAAGAGAGTTGAGAAATTGAATGCAAGAGAAAGACTGAACGTAATAAAAACTGCCGTTGGCAGGCGAAAAGTGAGACAGCATAGGCTGGTTAGAGCCTTTGAGAATACTTATTACAAATTTGATATTATTGGTAATTTTGGAATCTACAGAGATTTGCACCGTCACAGAATGTTAACGCAGGAGAGGCAAAGGTTTACCACAAGGTTGGGTGTTGATGTACCACCGGATTTTGAAAAAGCAAAATTGACAAAACCATACATCGATGCTGCAAAAAAAATTAACATTTTTTATCAAAAAGTCGCTCAAAAATACCCTGACCAAGCTCAGTATGTAGTGATGATGGGCAATAGAATTCGTTGGTATCAGTGGGAAAATTTGCGGGAGCTTGCGTGGGAGACAGAGCTGAGAACAGGCCCGCAAGGGCATCCGGATTACAGATATATTGAACAGGAAAAGGTGAAGGCAGTTGGCGAAGTTCACCCTAGTCTTGTGCAAGCCTTGAAATTTGTGGACTTTAAGGAGTATACTCTTGCTCGTCGCGAAAGCGAAAAGCGAATTGATAAAAAATTAGGTATAAAGTAGGGGTGAATAATGAGGTTTTTTCGAAGAGGCAGTAATGGAGCAGAAACACAAGGCGAATTTAAGCCTAAAGATCTAGAGCGCAGTTTAGTGGACCCGTGGATTAATGATATAGGTATTCCGTTTATTGGGAGCGAAGAAGAAAAAGGCTTGAGGGATTTAATAATGGAAGCAGAGGGAATTGACAAAGACAGAAAGCCATTAATTTTAGCTTGGGCCCAAAGACAACGTGGGCAAAGAATGAGGCCAGGTGGTGAGCGAACCGATATCTAAGTTGAATTTGCAGTTGACAAAAGATTAAATTAAGATCTAAAATTTAAAAAATACATTTAGCTGGATTGCTGTCCAGCTTTTTTGGTGGCTTCCGGTTAATTTGCCGGGAAACCATCATTTTTTGTTGGAAGGAGGTGAAAAATGGAGAGATATAAACGCGCAGCAAGTAGAATTCCAAGGCCAGGTTCTTGGGATCAGAGGCCTTTAAGGCCCGCTCCAGTAGTATCAAGTCCACGCAGAGATTTGCCTCCAATAAAGGCTGATGCTCAGGAACCCATGGTGAAGAGAGCTTTAAATGGTAGTAATGCCGTATTCTCGCCAGATGATCGAGGCCCAATGAATTTAAGCGTGCCTGCTGAAAATTTTGGTATTGTCAAAGAACCTAAGGCTGCAGCCAGACGAAGGGTGAAAGTCGATGGTCAAAATATGACAGCGACAGATCTTGGGGCGAGCCCGGGTGCATTTCAGGCAAGAGTACAAAATTTACGTTAAATATAGAACAATTGCGCTTTTTAAAAATCTTTGCTATAGTTTGCCAATAAGCAGAGCTTGTTTTTCACAAGTTCAAAATCACACACGCAGGAGCAAAGTCTCCTTGACCACATTCTCCTGCGGAGGCAGAAAGGAGATTTATTTATATCAGCAGTTCGCACTTCGATAAACTCAGTGCGATCCTCTGATATAATTTTCAACTCCAGAATTGTAGATATTAAGGAAAGTTAAAAACGATGCAAGTCCCTTCAATGGAACAACTTTTGGAAGCCGGTGTCCATTTTGGCCATCAGGTTAGAAGGTGGAATCCTAAAATGAAGCCATATATTTTTACGGCACGAGAAGGTGTTCATGTTATTGACCTAGGCCAGACAGTCCCCAAACTGGAAGAAGCTGTTGAATTTGTTACAAAAGTCGGCGAAGCCGGCGGCGCAATAATTTTTTTAGGTTCCAAAAAGCAAGCCAGAAGTATAGTTACCGAGGAAGCTAAAAAAGCTGGAGCAATGTATATTGCCGAAAGATGGATTGGCGGGCTGCTCACAAACTTTGAGCAGACAAAGAATAATTTAAAGAAACTAAAAGATCTAAAAGAAAAACGCGAGGCTGGAGAATTCAAAGAGAGAACCAAAAAAGAGCAGCTGATGATTGATAGGCAAATTAACAAACTTGAGCGGTTTTATGGTGGGGTAGAAGATTTAATAAAACCCCCGGATGCCCTATTTGTAATTGATGTAAGACGCGAAGAAAACGCCTGCCGCGAGGCAAAGAAAAAAGGAATACCGGTCGTTGCAATTTGTGATACAAATGCGGATCTTTTTTTGGTCGATTATCCAATCCCAGGAAATGATGATGCGATTAAAGCAATAACGATAGTTACAGAAACAATAGCCAGTGCTTACAAAGAAGGAAGGGAAAAATACGGAAAGAAAAGTGAAAAAGAAAAAGTAGAATTGGCAGGAGAACCTATTGCTAAGAGTTCAACGACTAAGGTGGATGAATAATTTTCAATTTTTAATTTAAAATTTTAAGTGAAATCTCAATGTTTAAAAAATTAAATGATTAAAATTCATTAAAAATAATGCAAAGCAAGGACATAAAGTCGAAGAATTTAAAATTTAAAATTTCCCATGAGCATATCAGTTAAAGATATAAAAAAATTAAGAGAAAAGACCGGTGCGGGGATCGCTGATTCCCGCAAAGCCTTGGAGGAAGCAAAGGGCGACTTGAAAAAAGCAGAAGAACTTGTTAAAAGTTGGGGCGCTAAGATTGCTTCCAAAAAAAGTGACAGAGCTGTTGGTGCCGGCAAGATAGAAACTTATATTCATGGAGAAGGAAAAGTTGGGGCAATGGTCGAAGTTGCTTGTGAAACCGATTTTGTTGCCAGGACGGACGGTTTTAAAAATCTTGCGCATGAGGTAGTTATGCAGGTTGCCGCCATGGACCCTAAAGATGTAAATGCGCTTTTAAAGCAAGAATATATTCGCGATTCTTCAAAAACAATTGGGACGTTGGTTACAGAAACTATTGCCAAAGTGGGGGAAAATATAGTAATAAAAAAGTTTGTACGCTTTGAATTAGGTTCCTAAAATGACAATTTCCGATGTCCAAACAAAATTAGATGCTGTAATAGTACATTTGAAAGCTGAACTTGCCCAAATCAGAACGGGAAGAGCATCAGCCAGTTTAGTTAGCGATATCGAAGTTGATGCGTATGACAGTAAACTTATGGTTAAGGAGCTTGGGCAAATAACCACGCCTGAACCAAATGTAATTTTAATTTCTCCATGGGACAAATCTATACTTACTAATATTGTCGGCGGAATAACAAAGGCGAATGTTGGTTTGAATGCGGTTGTCGATGGCGACATTATAAGGATTGTAATTCCTCCATTAACTAGCGAAAGGCGGGAGCAATTTATTAAACAAATGCACGGGATTCTGGAAAAATTTCGAGTAGAAGTTCGCCAAATAAGGCATCAATATTTAGAAAGCGTAAAAACAGACAGGCAAAGCGGAAGAATCAGCGAAGACGATGAAGAGCGCGAAAAGCATGAAATCCAAAAGCTTCATGATGAGTATATAGAAGCGATTGAAGTTGCAGGTAAGATTAAAGAAGAACAGTTAAGAGAAGTTTAACGAAATTTCTAATTTCTAATTGACCTAATTGTTCTAATTGGGATTTTTTCAGAAATTAGAGTACTTAGAAATTAGATTAATTATTAAAATGGCAATCATCATCTTCATCATAATTCTTTCTATTTTGGTTCTTATTCACGAGTTCGGCCACTTTTTTATGGCTAAGCGAAACGGAATAGGAGTTGAGGAATTTGGAATTGGTTTACCCCCGAGAATTTGGGGTAAGAAAATCGGTGAAACGATTTATTCAGTAAACTGGTTGCCTTTTGGCGGTTTTGTAAGATTAATTGGAGAGGACCCGACAGACGATAGGCGGGATCAAAAAAATAGTTTTTACACTAAAAGCATTTGGCAGAGAAGCCAAGTTGTGGTTGCAGGAGTTGTTATGAATTTACTCCTCGCAGTTATTGTTTTTTATGTTGTACTTGCTGCACTTGGATTTAAGTTTCATTTACCTAACTTTTTCCCTCACGAATTTAAGTTTGCCAAGCAAACAACGACTGTGCAGGTAGTAGATGTTGGGCAAGATTCACCGGCTGCAGCGGCTGGAATCGAGATCGGGGAATCAATCATTGAAATTGATGGCCAGCCGGTTGGGAGCGTAGAAACTTTGCAGACCATTATTCAAGCCGCTGAAGATAAAGATATAGGCATTGTACTTGAGAGCCCTGTTGATAATTCCATAAGGTCAGTTTGGGCAAGACCGCAGTTTAGCCAGGAACTTAATGCTCCGGCTTTGGGAATAGGTCTTGGAGAATTGATTACTCTAAACTATGAAACCCCGGTTCAAAAACTAGCTTCGGGATTTACTCACAGCTATAACATGGTGGAGTACAGCGGAAAAGTTTTGGGGCAATTGATTGGATTTTCGATTAGAGAAAGGGATATTACCCCGGTTAGTGAAGGAATTTCCGGGCCGATCGGCATTGCCGCTATTACTTCTCAAGCAGTTTCGTTGGGCGTGCTTTCAACAGTTCAGCTTGCCGGAATTCTTTCTTTGAATTTAGCAATTTTAAACATTTTGCCGATTCCGGCGCTCGACGGTGGTAGGTTTGCCTTTATTATTTTTGAAGCTGTAACGCGTAAAAGGCCGCACGCGATTTTTGAAAAGTGGGTGCATACAGCCGGTTTTGCGCTGTTAATCGGTCTGATACTACTTATAACTTACAATGACATTCTCAAACTGATTCGATAAGTTACTTTTTGCTATACTTGATGACAAGATGCGCCTATCTGATCTTCTTTCTAAAACTTCCAAACAGGCTCCCCGCGACGAAGTTTCGACTAATTCCAAACTTTTGATCCGGGCCGGGTTTATCGACAAAGTTGCTGCCGGAATCTACACATTTTTACCGCTTGGGCAAAGGGTTCTTAAGAACATTTCTAATATTGTCCGAGAGGAAATGGATGCTATTGGCGGGCAAGAGGTTATTATGCCGGTTCTTCATCCAAAAGCTAACTGGGAAAAAACCGGCCGGTGGAAAAGTTTCGATGTTTTATACAAAACCAACGCAGCATCTGGTGACTTTGCACTTGGTCCCAGCCATGAAGAAATCGTCGTACCTCTTTTAAAGAGATTCGTTAGCTCCTATCAGGATTTGCCCAAATACGTTTATCAGATTCAGACCAAATTTCGCGATGAGCCAAGAGCTAAATCGGGCTTGCTTCGCGGGCGCGAATTTTTGATGAAAGATCTCTACAGTTTTCATACGGATGAGAGGGATTTTGAGAAATATTACAAAAAAGCCCAAGAAGCATATAAAAAAGTGTTTAAAAGATGCGGTTTGGATTCGATTTTGACTTTTGCCGATGGGGGGACCTTTTCCAAATTTTCCCACGAATTTCAGGTGATATGCGAAAATGGGGAAGACGGAATTATTTATTGCACTGGTGGCGATTTTGCAGAGAATGTGGAAATTACTAAAGTAAAAGAGGGCAAGCAATGTGATCTGGGGCACGGGCCCTTGAAAAAAGTTAAGACAATTGAAGTTGGTAACATTTTTCCCCTAAAAGATAAATTTTCCAAAGCATTTGGTTTTACATATGTAGATAAAAACGGCAAAGAACATCCGGTATTGATGGGTTGCTATGGGATCGGAATCTCCAGGCTGATGGGAGCAATTGTTGAAGTTCATCATGACGAAAAAGGGATTATTTGGCCGGGAGTAGTTAGCCCATTTGACGTCCATCTTGTTCACATTGAGGATCCTGCAACCGAATCGTGGGCAAAGGAAGCTTACGAAAACTTGACTAAAGCCGGCATTGATGTGCTTTGGGATGATCGAGAAAAGACTAGTGCCGGAGAAAAATTTGCAGACTGCGATTTAATCGGAATACCTGCGAGGCTTGTCATCAGCAAAAAAGTTGGGAAAGGGAAGGTAGAGTTAAAAATGAGAGATAGCGACAGAGCGGAAATAAAAACTCTTGATAAGTTTATAGCTGCCATTTCTTGACAATCATTCCTAATAAAATTATCCTATAGCTCTTATGGAGCGAAGAGAATTTACGATTGAACCTGTTGAAGCCAGCGGCATAATGGGTGGTGAAATTGAAGTCGACATGCAAGCGGCGGATTCTATAATGAAGCGCACAGCGCTGAGGCGCGATTTTAAGGTTACTAAAGGTTATTTTCGCGAAGCCAGAGAAGCAGAAGGCGATGAAGTTTTAGCAATTTCCACAGCTAAGGTTCATAATCAGCGCCAAGTACATGAGGTAGGCAGATCGGGCATTTCAACTTTAGTGCGTGATGGAGATACCTGGTTTTTACAAATTCATGATCAGGAGATTAGTGACCAAGTTAATGAGTGGGGCAGAAAGCATTTTAAAAGCGGTAGAGGTAAAACGCAGACAGGAGTCGAGCATGAGGAATTTATCAAAAGAATGAGAAAAGAAGTTGGCACAGGAATAAGTAATGCTTTTTGGAATGAAAAAGGAAGCATATTAATTAGCTCAGCTGTTAAATCTTCAAGGTTAGCCGTACCTTTTGCCCTTGCAGGTTATGCGATATATACGGAGAGTAATTATTTTATTTCTGAAAGTCCCTTTTTTGGAGAGTATGACCGGCTAAAAAGTTACATAGTAGCTGGAAAGATAGCGAGTGTAGTGATTGCACTCTCGGGTTGGCTTGTGTTGGAAGTTGCATTAGACTCATTTGTTGATGACCAGATTTTAACTACTCGAGAGAAATTTATTCCAAATCTTCAAGCACCTAGTATATTTTTTGGCAGTGCTTCACTTCTTCTAAATTCGCGAAAGTTAATCAGGCTTAAGCAACGTGATAAATAGATAAAAGAAGAATGAGAAATGATCGTTTGGAGACTTGAATAACTTCATTATATCATTATATCAGCAGACTTAGTCTCTGATATATAAGAGGAACTTCTTCACATAAGAAGTTCCTGCTAATATAATGTAATCACAATGACTAGAGTTTCAAAATACTATGTTGATAAGAAAATGCTAGCCGAGATAGATATTGCCTTTAAGTGGTTGATTACATCAATAAATAAATATAAGGCTGTAGATAGTTTTGTTAACGATTTTTTCACTGATGAGGAACGCTTGATGTTTGCCAAGCGGCTGTTTGTTGGATATTTAGTTGCGAAGGGTCTGGGATATAAAGATATTGTTTCACTAATTTAAAGTTAGTCCGGCGACGGTAAGGCAAACAAAAGTTTGGCTTAAAAGAAGGCAAGGATATAGGGAAGTTGTACACCTTTTGATCAAAAGACAGAAAGAAATTGAGTTTGATAAGAAATTAGAACAAATAGCCAGAAGGATTTGGTCTCAGTCAAAAGCAGATTGGTCTAGGCTGGCAGGTTATTCCGATTTCCCGGACTGACTTCATTATATCATTATAATGAAGTCGTATTGTAAATTGATTGTTAAATCAATTTTTCATTATAATTCACATTTATTATGCAGTATGTACTAAATCGTGGCGAAAAGGGGAAAGTTGAAGTTAAGGTAGACATACCTAAAGCCACTTTTGTGGTGGCATACGGAGATGTCATTGGTTCATTCGGCAAAGAAGCCAAAATTTCGGGGTTTCGACCGGGTAAAATCCCCGAAGATGTAGTCGAAAACCACTTTGGAACAAACAAAGTTTTGAATGAAACTGCCAGTTTTTTAATTTCTAAAAATTTATCTGAAATATTTAAGAAAGAAAATATTGTACCTCTGGGGAATCCGAACATAGCAGTGCACTCTTTATCTAAAGATTCTCCATTTTCATTTACGGCAACACTTACTTCTAAACCTCAAATAAAACTTGGAGACTGGAAAAAAATAAAAATTAAAAAGGTAAAACCTCGTGAAGTTACCGAAAAAGATGTAAACGATTCAATTAAAAATATATATGACGCTTGGAAAAAGAGTCAGGAGTCAAAGTCAGAAGTGGAGAGTGAAGAGGGGGCGAGCGGGGGGCAACCTTCCTTCGCCACCTCCGACGCTAAAGCTCTGGAGGTCAAGAAGGCTTCGGAGGGCAAGAAGTTTATTTATGATGCGCGGGGCAACAAAATATTTTTAAAAGAGGAGACAAAAGTTGCAGAGGAGCCAAAAGGGTCAAAGGACGAAATTGATGACAATTTCGCTAAAAAAATTGGTGCTCGGGATTTGAAACACTTGCAGGAGCTGGTAAAAAGTGATCTTGAAAAGATTACGGCAGATCAAGTTGAAGCAAAACTTGAGCAGGAGCTTTTTGATGAGATTTTGAAATTAGCTGAAGTTGAGATTCCGGATATTTTAATTGATGACGAAATAAATCGTATTATTGTTCGAATCACGCAAAACTTGGAGCAGCAAAATAAAAAACTTGATGATTATTTGAAAGAAGAAAATACAACTTTAGATGCGCTGAAAGCCAAACTTAGGCCGCAGGCAGAAAAGAATGTCAAAATCACTTTAATTATGGATGAAATTGGCAGGAGCGAAAAGGTGCAAGTTTCTCGTGAGGAAATCGATAATGCTGCTAAAGGTGTGGATGAGTCAAAGCTTGATGAGAAACAGAAATCGGATCTAAGAAACTACATGGCAGTTTCGATTTTTCAAGCAAAAACTTTGGAACTAGTTAAAAAAGCAGTCACCGCTTCGTAAATCTTGCTAAAAATTATCATAAGAGATAAAATATTTAGTCGATCCGCAACCGTTGTGGATCGATTGGACTCTCCTTCATTAATATTAATATTATGGAGAGCAAGAAGGAGGCGTAATTTGCATTGGCCCAGAAAATCATTGTTACTCACATATCCCCGGATTTTGACGGGATACCTGCCATTTGGCTTCTAAAAAAGTTTCACCCTGAGTTCAAAGACGCTAGAGTAGAATTCGTTCCCGCAGGTGATAATACTTACAACAGAGAACCTGTAGATTCCAATCCGGATGTGCTGCATGTAGATGTAGGTGGTGGTAAGTTTGATCACCACGACAGCGATAAATTTACTAGTGGAGCACAGCTAGTTTACGAGTGGTTAGTTGATGAAGGTTATATAGATAAGGAAAATAAAGCACTGTTACGCATGATCAAGGTTATTACTGAGCTTGATCATGGTTGGGATTCTTACAAATGGTGCGAACCGGCTAGCGACAGATATGAATTTTCCCTGCACAATGTTCTTTCCGGAATAAAAGGTGTTTATAGAGGAGATTATATGAAAGCGATTGAATGGACAATGGATTCTCTTGATTCAGTTTACAGGTTGATGAGATCTAAAGTTAAAGCAGAGGGAGAAATTAAAGGTGGAAGAGAATTTAAAACAAAATGGGGTAAGGGAGTTGCAGTTTATACTGTTAATGATAGTGTAATGGATGCGGCGATAAAAAATGGTTACGCAGTAGTTCTTCGTAAAGACCCAAGGCGAGGATTTGTAAGGGTGACCGGTTCTAACAAACATAAAGTTGATTTTACAAAAGCATACAGGGCAATTGTTGCCAAAGATAAAGTAGGAACATGGTTTTTGCATGCGTCTAAGGTTCTTCTTCGAAACGGTTCTAGCAGAAATCCGACTATGACGCCAACAAGGATGGATATAGATGACATCGTTGAGATCTTGAAAAGATCTTAGTAAATTTTTAATTATTAATTTTTAATTTCTATTGAAGTAAAAATGATTAAAATTTAAATATTAAAACATTCATTAAAAATTACAAATTTAGAATTTAAAATTATTTGATTTGGTGATCAACAAAACTAAATGGGCAATAAAAGAAACAAAACTGCGAATTAGCTATATGACTAGCAGAGAGTGTATTTTTTGCAAAATAATAAAAGGACAAATAAAAAGTAAACTTTTAAAAGAAACAGGAAAAGTGATTGCTTTTAATGATATTAACCCTATTGCGAGTGTGCATATATTGATTGTGCCAAAAAAACACATTGAGTCTGTTTCAGCTATCAACACAAGTGATGGAGGAGACCTGGTTGAAATGTTTGATGTGGCGACAGAACTTGCGAGCAAAAATAAACTCGATGCATATCGAATAAGTTTTAATGCCGGACATTATCAGCATGTGCCACATTTGCACATGCATTTACTTGCCGGGGATAAAATTCAATGGTCAAAGCTCTAAGAATTTTAAATTCTAAATTTGTAATTTTTAATTGTGAATGGGGGTGTTTTTAATATATGCCAAAGGTAGTAGCTCAACCAGGAGAGTCGATTGATTCTCTAATTCGAAAATTTAACAAGAAAGTTCAAAGTGAAGGAATCTTAGCTGAAATTAAGAAGCGTGAGCATTATCTAAAGCCTTCGCTTAGAAAACAGCAAAAAATTCAAATTGCCCGAAAAAAATATATTAGGAGTAAGGCTTAATGGCTAATCTAACGCAATTAGAGGAAGATTTAATAAGTTCTCTCAAGGCAAAAAACGAAGTAGCAACTTCTACTCTGCGGCTTTTAATTTCGGAGATAAAAAACGCTCAAATCACCAAACGTGGGCAGTTAGAAGAAAAGGAAGTTGGGGAGGTTATCGGCAAAAGTGCCAAGAAGCATAAAGAGTCGATTGAAGCTTACAAAAAGGCAGAGAGGGCCGATCTTGTCGAAAAAGAAGAGGCTGAGTTAAAAATTGTGGAGAAATATTTACCCGAGCAAATGGGTGAGGATGAAATTGGAAAAGTCGTCGACGAAGTAATTTCTACAAGTGGAGCTAGCGGTGTTGCTGACATGGGAAAAGTGATGGGGCAAGTTATGGGGAAATTGATGGGGCAAGCAGATGGAAATGCCGTTTCTCAGATAGTTAAGAAAAAACTTGTCCGGGGAAAATCACAATAATTGTTCACAATTATGATTAATGTTTTAATTCACACGGACACGAGGTATCCCGTAAATCGCAAAATAATTCGAAAAGCCGTTGAAGAAACTTTGAAGAATAATAAGGCAAGCAATTTATCTGCAGAAGTTTCGGTGGCGGTAGTTGGATCGAGGAAAATGAGAGATTTAAGTGAGAAGTACCTGAAAGACGATAAAAAACATCAAGTCCTTTCGTTTTCGTTCGAGGATATTTCAGAGAGTAGACAAGGGTTTGTAGGTTTACCGGATGATGTTCTAAGGCTTGGTGAAATAGTTCTTTGCTGGCCGGAAGTAATAGAAGAGGCTAGTCGCGACGATGAAATGGTTGATGATAAAGTATATGAACTGACTTCTCACGGAGTCGAGCATTTGCTGGGGAAACATCACGAGTAAGATATTGCAAAACGACCAACGACTGACGACAAAGGCAAAAAATAAGAGCGTTTCTCATGCGCAAGTCTTTAGACGTTAAGTAAATAGCATAATAATATGGCAGTTTTTTATAGACAGTACAGACCGCAAAAATTTTCAGATCTTGTTGGGCAAGAAGTGATTGCTAAAATTCTTGTTTCTCAATTGGAATCTGCGAGATTCGGACATGGATATTTATTTTTTGGTCCAAAGGGTACCGGTAAAACTTCAGCAGCGAGAATTTTTGCAAAGAGTGTAAATTGTTTGAAATACGGCAAGCGAGACGAGAAAAAGCGAAAAATAAAAATGGGTGAACCATGTGATAAATGTATATCTTGTCTTGCGGTTCTCGATGGTTCTAATCTTGATTTAATAGAAATTGATGCGGCTAGTAATCGAGGAATTGACGAAATAAGGGATTTGAGAGAAAAAATAAAACTTTCTCCGGTTTCTTCTCGTTTTAAGGTCTACATTATTGACGAAGCGCATATGCTAACAACAGAGGCTTTTAATGCGCTTTTAAAGACCCTGGAGGAACCGCCGGCCCACGCAATTTTTATTTTGTGCACAACAGAGATTAATAAGTTGCCGGCAACAATTGTCTCACGTCTTCAAAAATTTAATTTTTCCAGAGCCAGAGGAGAAGATCTTGAGAAAGTAGTATCTAAAATTGCAAAGGCTGAAGCGATAAATATAGAAAAAGATGCAATAGGTGAAATTGCCCATGTAGCTGATGGTTCTTATCGTGATGCGGTTTCAATTTTTGACCAGCTAGCCTCAAAGGGTAAAAGCATCAAGACAAGTGATGTTGCCGAGATTGCAAAAGTTGGTGGTTGGGATCAACTGTACAAGTTCGGGCAATTGATTGCTGCAAAAAAGCTAAAAAGCGCAGTTCTATTAATTGAAAACCTTGCAGATAAGGGCGCAGATATTTCCTTTTTTGCCAAGCAAGCAGTTTTATTTTTTGAGAAACTGCTATTTATTAAAATCGGGATAGAGGGAGGTACGATTAGTGATTTGAGCAGTGACCAGGTTGAAAAAATGAAAACTCTGGCGAGCGAATTTGAAAGTAGTGAATTGCAAACTGCAATGAAGCAATTTTTAGTTGCCGAAAGCGAAATTAAAATATATCCTTTGCCGCAAATCCCCTTAGTTTTAACCGTTTGTAAGATTATTGGTGACGGGGAAAATGAGCAGGACGCATTAACCGTACAAGAAGTACGTGAAAAAAAGATCGAAAAACCTTCTATTGAAAGCGACAAAAGCACTCAAAAATCAAAAATAAATAATAATGGAAGCGCCTCTGTTAAACAAATTGAGAAGAATTGGGATCAATTTATCAAAAAGGTAAAACCTCTAAATGCCCATGTGGTGGCATTACTTAGAAGTGCAAAACCTGTTGATTTTGACGGTACGCGTTTAACGTTAGAAGTGTTTTACAGGTTTCATAAAGAAAAGCTAGAGGAGCCAAGGATAATTCGCATGCTAGATGGTGTAATGGGGGATATACTAAATAAAAGTGTTAGGTTTAAATTTGTACTTGCCAGTCGAGAGACAAAGCCGCCAAGAGTGGTTTCTAAGAGCAATGTGGTAGAAATAAGTAGCGATGATCTTGAGCAAATAACTCAAGAGATTTTTTCTAAATGAAAAAGCTATTGCTAGTTTTAGTTTCTTCTTTAATTTTGACTGCTTGTTCTGGTTTCGGTGTGCGTTCTGAAAAGGGCCCTAAGGCAGACGGGGAGTTTGCAAAAGGCCAAATTGTTATGGGCTTTCCAAATATACCTGCCTATCCGGAATCCAAGATAATAGAATCTTACGGACAAAATGGAAAGTTTGGTGTTTCGTCAATAAGCGAAGAGGAACTTGCCAAAGTTGTAAATTTTTATGCTCCTGCGCTTTCACGGTTAGGTTGGCAAAATTCTTTGACGAAAAATTCGGAGACCAATTTTGAGTATGAGATAAGTAATGATGAATTTAAGGGAAGTGTGATTATTAATACTGCAGCTGATGGTGAAAGTACGGCAATTTCGGTTTTCGTTGAACCCCGCTAGAAGTATGGTTTTGGTTGTAATATCTAGTTTAGTTTCTCGAATTTGAAAACAATGAAGAATCAAAAATGTTTACTATACTTCTAACGGGGTGAACCCAGATAATAATTGACTGCAATTTCTTAAAGTTGCTATTATTAAGTTGACCATATGAGTAAGGTTGTCCGACTTCTTTTAATATCTTCATTTATATTTACACTTGTAATTACTCCAATTTTTGCTCATGCGGATGATGAGGATAGCGAAAATGGTGCTCAGCACAGGCTTGAAGTACTTAGAGAAAAAAGAGATGAAGCTAAGCAGAGATTTGAAGACAAGCGCGAAGAAATTCGTGCAAAGCAAGATACGGCTCGAGATAAAGTTGAAGAAAAGTTAGAAATTGCAAAACAAAAAATTGCCGAAAGAATTCAAAAGATTCTGGCAATAATTATCAGAAGGCTTAATGCTGCACTAACAAGACTAGATAAAATTGCCGAGAGAATTGCGTCTAGAATTGATAAGTTGCAAGAAAAAGGAGTGGATACCTCTGCAGCTGAAGCCCAGCTTGCTGAGGCAGAAGCTTTAGGCGCTGCCGCTTCTTTGGCAATAAGTGATGCAGTAGCTGCGTTGGAATCAATAGATACGACAGACACAAGTGTTCGCGAAGCAATGCATGAAGCAAAAGCAGCAATTGGTGAAGCCAAAGATGCACTAAAAGCTTATCATAAAGGATTAGTTGAGGCTATTCGCGAATTGAAAGCAGCGTCTAATTTGAGAGAAGGAACCGGGGAGGCAGATACAAATGAAGAATAAAGGGAATGCAACAATCATAGTTGTAATAATTGCTATTCTTATCTTAGGACTAATTGTAGTCTTTGCTGTAAGAGGATTAGGTTTAGGTACTAATTTATTTTCGAAACCAACTGGTAGTGGAGTTGGGCCAGAGATACCTCGCGATTTGCAAGTAGAAAAATTAAATTCTCTAAGCAATTCGGACGAAGTCGATGCTATAGAGCAAGACATAAATGCAACAAATCTTGATGATATTGATGAAGACCTAAGTATAGTAGTAGATGAAGGCCTGAAATCTCTCTAAAAAAATCGCTGCTTAACCCCCACCTCTTTTTACTTTTCGTCTTTTGGATATTATTCATACATTGCCCAACACGTCAAACGTATTTTGATTACCCAAATATGAGGGATTGACAAAAATTTAAAAAAGGCGTAAAAAGCAGCTAGTTGATAGGGTTCGAGTTTTTCTTAACTCCATCGCCATTCTCTTTATTCTGATAGTCTAAAAGGTTAGCACTTAAAAATTTCGTCGACCCATGAAACAAATAACCAAACTAAATTGGCGTACAATTTGGTATTCAGTGCTTATATGGCTTTTGGCATTTATTGTTGCTGGAATTGTGATAATTCCGTGGTTTTATTTTGTTTTGCCTATAAGCATTATTCTGATTACAATTTACTACTTTAAAATAATTGACCCATTTAAAAATAATAGAGGAAGAAAGCGTTTAAGAGAAAAAGACAGAATTTTTATTTTTGGCTTGGCTGCATCGCTGTTTTGGTTTCTAATAATTACGATTTTAAATATTTTGCAAATTGCAGGGTTTTATTATTTTGATTTTTTCTTTTATTTTTCGGATTTTAGAAATTGGTATCTTTATGCACTAATTCTGCTGGTTCCAGTTATTTACAGTTTAATTTTAGAGGATGCAGCTCGCGGTAAGAGGCGAAATGAGAAAAATTCGCTGTTTAGCTATTTTTATTCTTCTAAGACTGCAAAAACTTAATAATTTCCTAGTAAATCAGTAAAATGATATGGTAAGCTTTAGGCTAGTGTCATGCGTGATCTTGCTAAGCAAACTTACCAAAGCGCATCTTCGAGAAGCAGTAAAATTCTAATTCCCCAAAGCGTGGTAAGAATCGTTTTGCTTTTAATTTTAGTTCTTGTTGTGCTTTTTATAGTAAAAAAAGTGATCGATGCCGGGGGAATTGTAGGATCATCAATTACCCTACGGGATGCACCGAAAGGTTTGACACCGGTTGAAGCCCCTGGAGTAGTGGATGTTACCGGTGACGCTTTGAGTTTAACAGTTCAAGATGCGACTTTCACTAATGTGAGCGGGGAGAATGCCACAGCAACGGCGACAAGAAGATTTGGAGACGGTTCTTACAATATGAGTGTTAGCGCAACTTTACCGGATCCTCAGGGGAATAAATACCAAGTGTGGATAGTTGGAGGAGGCCAGCAATTTTTAGCTGGCGATATGTCCGGTTCTGCAAAAAATTGGGGTATAGTTTTTAACGATGTAGACGATTATTCAAATTTAAACGGAGTTTGGATAACCAGAGAAATTACTAATAATGACAATAGGCCAGAATTGCACATTTTAGAAGGTGTTTTTAAATGAAATTAGTTATGGTTTTTGGTGCATTTGACGGTTTGCACCCAGGTCACTTAGATTTTTTCAAACAAGCTAAAAAATACGGTGATAAATTACTTGTATCTGTTGGTACAGACGGAAACGTTGAAAAAATAAAAGGCAAGAAACCGCTATTTTCCCAAACGGAAAGATTAGCTTTAGTTGACAATTGCAGGATTGTGGACAAAGCAGTAATTGGGGCGGAGGATAATTTTTTTGAAAATATAGCGAGTTATGAACCCGATGTAATTTGCTTAGGGTATGATCAATGGGCCGAGGATAAAGACGTAAAAGAGAGTTTAAAGGATGTTGGTCTTAAGTCGACACAAGTGATTAGGTTAAAGCCTTACGCGCAAAAAAGGGCAAAGTCTTCGATTGCTAAGGTAAAATCAGTAGATTTTTAAATTCTCCTAACTGTTTTGGCACGAATAGCAGCTTTGTGTTTTTTAGAAATCCCTTTTTCTTTATAGCGCACTAGTGTTTTTTTAGCCCGCTCGATGGCTTTATCAATTGCTTTGTTGATTGCCCTTTCCGAATCGAGAATTTCAATTCTGTGTTTGGGAATGTGAATAATCAGTTCGCAGTAGTAATCCTGTTCTTGCCCTCTGTGGGATTTTTTGCCAATTAGGCGTACATTTACAGCTTCAAGATGGGGGTGATATTTAGCTAGACTCTCGATTTTACTTTGCGCGTACTCTTTTGCTTTTGGGAATTCTTTTAAGTGGATAGCTGTAATGCTAACTTTCACTGCAGAAATATTTTATATTCGAATGTGGTTACAGCGCAAGATGCAAAATCTTGCAATTTGTTGAGAAAAAATGTAACCTATTTTAACTATGTTTGATAAACTGCAGCAGCTTAAAGAACTTAAGAAAATGCGTGACGAGGCGATGACGATTCAGAAGGCATTGGATGCGGAAACAGTGGAAGTGGAGAAAAGGGGAGTAACAGTTAAGATTACTCTTGCCCAGCGCGTAGTTTCAATTGAATCAAATGGAAAAGGCGATGAAGATATTGTAGAAGCTGTTAACGAGGCTGTGAAAGAAAGCCAGAAGTCGGCTGCCAAAAAAATGCAGCAAATGGGCGGATTTGATTCCCTCAAAGGGATGATGGGCGGCGGCAACTAAACTTCTTCTAATTTATCCCCAAATATTGCTCACGTCAAACGTGACAGGTATACTTCTAAGTAAGCTTGTGCTGAGTTGATCGAAGTATGAAAATTCCAAAAAGTGTGCAGGATTTAATTGAGGTGTTTGAGCAGTTGCCGGGCATTGGCCCGAAAACTGCTGCGAGACTCACCTATTATTTGCTGCATGCTCCGGACAATTTATCCGAAAGACTTTCGGAAGCTGCCGGAGATATAAAGAAAAAGACTAAAATCTGCTCTGTTTGTCAGAATATTACAGAAGTTGATCCTTGCGATATTTGCGAGAGGGATAATCGGGACAAATCGATAATTTGTATTGTCGAGGATCCGCTGGATGTTTGGGCAATTGAAAAGAGCGGCGGCTTTAATGGTCTTTACCACGTTTTACATGGGGTAATTGCGCCGCTAGATAATATCGGGCCGGAGGAGTTGAAGCTCCGCGAACTTCTGCCTCGCCTTAAAAATGGCGAGGTAAAGGAGCTGATTCTGGCGACAAACCCCTCTATGGAAGGTGAAGCGACAGCGATGTATATTCAAAGACTGATTAAACCGTTGAAAATTAAAACAACCAGAATTGCGCGGGGAATTCCAACTGGTGCTGAAATTGAATATGCAGATGAGATAACGGTAAGGCGGGCGTTTGAAGGCAGAATAGATTTTTAGGGTATTATATTGCAATCTCTTGCATTCAAAAAACGCTCGACCGAGTCTCAATAGTGAGTTTGCTTACGAGTATTCGTCTCGCTTAGGTCTTCGTTAGCCAACAACTTGTTAATAGTTCGGTGCTGAAAACTGGGCTAACTTCGCCATATTTTTGAATGCATCGAGCCTGCACAGATTTTGTTGCGTTAGGTATTAGTTGTTAAGTGTAACTTTCAGCTACAATTAAATTATATCAGCAGTTCACCTTGGCACCTTTCAGTCATGCCAAAGGTGCTCCTCTGATATTTTAAAAATAAAATGGATGCGGGGAGTGTTGCTGCGGGTGTTGCCGAAAGTGCACATAGCGCAGGAAGCGGTATAGCCGGAGAGCTTAAACAAATAGGTAAGAGTGCCTTTTCCCAACTTCTTGGACATAGCGAAAATGGCGATCTCAAACATGGTGATATCAAAGAACTTGCTAAGGCCGATGATAAATTCAGCCAAGTTGCAGAAGAAGAGCAAAAAGCAAAAGTAAAAGCAATATATGAAGAGTATTACCTGAGAAAGAAAAAACAGGAGCAAATGGAAGCTCAGCGGGAAAAGCAGGAGGAGGAAGCTGAAAAACTTGAGGAGTTAAATGAAGTGCGAGTGGCTGCTACTCAGAGAACAACCAGCCCCCAAATTGCCAAAACCAGAGCTGAAATTGGCAGAAATTATGGTCAAGAGTGAGGTGGTTTAGTGGAAAATTCAGCAATCCACTGATTAGCAGTTTTTTGGGGGAGCCTAACAGAAACTATATGCGAAGCTGATTCTTTGAGTGCAGACTCATCGTCAATAGGAACTACTTCGTTTATTTGTCCATGAGTTGGGGCGTCGTGTCTAGCTGTTAGAGGCTTAGTTTGAGCTTTTAATTTTTCGATATCTTGGTTTGTGCAAGGGTTACGTGAGCCGTTTCGGCAACTCCATGCCGCTTCTATGAATTGCCTAAAATTAACCAAATAATCATTTCTAGCGGATTTTGGTGGCAGTGCCCAAACACAGCTTTGAGGTCTAAAGTCGGAATCGAATCGGCGATTTACTTTGTGAAAAATGCCTCCCTCGTTAAAATTAATAAAATTCAAAGCTAAAACTCCAAGAAGTGCAGAACCTCTATCTTCAGTTATCAGAGGAAACTCAACGAAAATGTGATTTTCGGGTAGGAGTTCCCAAATTGGTTCAAGAGTACCTTGAATTTCCGATTTTCTTTGTGGATTGAATCTTACTTCCTTAGAGTTATCTACAGCAAGAAGCGGAATAACTGTATGACCAAGAGTTTTAAAAGCGTTTGTGATGTCATTGGCTGCCCTGCCGGATATAACAGTATCTATAAGTATTATTTGCGTGTCTTCTCTTACTGGAAAACTTTCTAGGGATGCGACAATATTTTTGGGATTCAATTGTTCTGGATCGTCTGGTACTTTGTTTAATTTTTCCATTAATAATTCGTACCATTCGAGATCATGAAGTCCAAAGTCGCGACCCTTGACGATTTGCAATACAGATCTGGCACAAGAGTTTCTTAGTTCTCTGGCCAGAGTTTCGTCGTCAGCGCTTCCTAGAGAAACGTCTGCAGTAAAAGGAAATAGTACAACGTCGACGGTTGTCTGATCATCTGGTCTTTGTTCCTCTTTCCCCTCTAGAAAATTAAAAATTCCTTCAGGATAATATTTAGCATTGCGATCTGCCAAGTAGGAACCTTCTGCCTGAATCTCGTTCAAAAACCTTCTTGCTAGAATGAAAATGGGTACTGCGCCTCTTGAAGGAATTAGAATTACGGGTCTTTTTCCGGATTCAGCGACATTTCGGATAATAGTATCAAGTCTTACTGCTATTTCTTCACAACCCTCAATATATCTTTCGATATTTTGTCGGTTTAACTCTTTGGATTCTGGGCGACTTTCGCTAGTTTCTACAAGAGTTCTCACTCGGTCTCCACCCATAATCTTAGCATGATAGCAGAGTCATATAGTAGAGTCAAAACTATGAGTTTTAATTAAAGGATTTGTTACAATATTAACATGCTCAAACTCTATAATTTCTTTTCCCGCAAATTAGAAGTATTTAGATCGATTGACGAAACTGTTGGTCTTTATACCTGTGGGCCGACAGTTTATGACTACGTTCATATCGGCAACTGGCGGACATTTGTTTTTGAAGATGTATTAAAGCGGACCCTCGAGTTTGACGGTTATAAAGTAAAACATGTAATGAATCTGACGGATATTGATGACAAAATTATCACCAAAGCCAAAAAAGACAAAATTCACATAAGTGAACTTACAAATACGTATGCAGACGCTTTTTTTGCGGATTTAGAAAAATTGAACATAATCAAGGCGGATAAGTATCCAAGAGCCACTAAGGAAATCGGCGCGATGATCGATTTAATAAAAAAACTTTTGGCAAACGGTAGCGCTTACGAAAAAGACGGCTCTGTTTATTTTTCGATTTCAAAATTTAAAGATTATGGCAAACTTTCCGGCGCAAATATTAAAGGTATTAAGGCTGGGGCAAGGGTAGATGTAGATGAATACGAAAAGGATAATCCGCAGGATTTTGCACTTTGGAAGGTAGAAGGTGATATAGCGAAGAAACGCAGTGAGGCATTTGATTCTCCTTGGGGGATTGGTAGGCCGGGCTGGCATATTGAGTGCAGTGCGATGAGTATGAAGAATTTGGGTGACCCTTCGACAAGTCGTTCGACACTGAGAGACAAGCCCTCAGGCGCCGATTCTAAGAGCTCAGGACGAAAACTTGAAAGTTTTCGAACAATAGACCCATTCGATAAACTCAGGGTCGATGGTCGACATAGTCGAACCATCGACATTCATACCGGTGGCGTTGATTTACTTTTTCCTCATCACGAAAATGAGATTGCCCAGAGTGAAAGTGCAACGGGTAAAAAGTTTGTAAATTATTGGCTGGAGGGCGAGCATCTTTTGGTGGAAGGTGAAAAGATGTCAAAGCGGCTAAAGAATATTTTTACGCTGGCGGATATTGAGAAAAAGGGCTTTGAACCGCTTGCCTTGAGACATTTATTTTTCACTGCACATTACAGGTCAAAATTAAACTTTACTTGGGAAAGTTTACAAGCAAGCCAAAATTCACTGAATCATTTGAGGCGTGAGGTTTCTATGTGGGACGAGCCAAAAATTGGTCGTTCAGACTCCCTCGGGCCTGAGTTCTCGGGACGAACGTCTGAGAGTCTTCAGACTCGAATGAGCTGTAGTGAATTTGAAGGGGATTTTACAAAAGCTGTTAATAATGATCTTGATATACCGACAGCAGTTTCCGTTATGCGCAAGATGGCGAAAAGCGATTATCCAACTCATGCGAAGCATAAATCGCTACTGAAGATGGATGAGGTTTTAGGTTTAGGTTTTGCGAGAGTTATTAAGGCAAAGCTACCGAGTGGAGCAGAAGAATTAATTGAAGAAAGAGAAAAAATGCGAGGAGCAGGCGACTTTGACGGCGCCGATAAAATTCGCGAAAAGTTGATTAAATTGGGTTTAGTAATAGAAGATACAAAAGAAGGCCCAATTTGGCAACTTATACATTCGACAAACTCAGTACAAGAAAAATGATTCAACTTGCTAAAGTAGCCAGTCGCGAAGAAGGGCAAATTAAAGCTCATCAATTACTCACTGAGCTTGTTGGGCCGGATACACTGCTGGCACTTTCCGGCGGTACGTCGGTTAATTATAAAGAAATGATAGTGGGTCCAGGAGATATTCATCCCGACGATGTTTGCATGATTGATGATCGTTACGGGATGCCGTTTCACGAAAACAGTAACGAACTGTTGGTGAAAAAGTCCGGACTTATAGAATATTTGGTTTCAAAGAAAATTCGGTTTACTAAATGCCTTGAGGGAAAAAATATTGCGCAAACAGAGAAAGATTATGACCAGAAAATAAGAACCCTTTTTGCTAAATATCAAGATAAAGTCGGGGTGATGGGCGTAGCTTTCAATCTGCACACAGGGGGTATTTTCCCTAATTCAAAAGCTTTAAAGAGTCCTGCTTATGTTGTTTCGGAAATTGTGGATGATATTTATCCTCAGAGGATTACAATAACTTTGAAAGCGCTTGGGGAATTTACCGGCTTTTTAATTTTGATGTTTGGCGAAGAAAAAAAAGAAGCTCTGGCAAAAATGTTAGATCCCGCTGAAAATAATATTCAAAGCTTTCCGGCAATTTTTTATAGAAAGTGTCGAGCAACTGCACATTTGGTGACGGATATTACATTGTAATTTTAAATTTAAAATTTACAATTTGAAATGAAATCTAAATTTTTAAAAATTAAAACATTTAAAATTATAGTAATATAATGCAATTGGGATTTATCGGTTTAGGTAAGATGGGTAGCAGGATGGTTATCAAGCTGTTTGAAGGCGGTCATGAAGTAGTTGCTTGGAACAGAACAAAAGAAAAAGTCATTGCTCTTCAGGAAGAAAGTAAAGGGTCGAGTGGTAAATTAGTTGCAGCAGATTCTGTTGAGGATTTAGTTAAAAAACTAGATAAACCTCGGGTTGTCTGGTCGATGCTACCTGCAGGAGATGCGACAGAATATATACTCGCTGAAATTTCAAAATTTGTTGATAAAGATGACATCGTTATTGATGGTGGCAATACGCGTTTCCCTGATACTCAAAAAAGATATGAAGAATTTGAAAGTAAAGGCGTAAGGTTTTTGGGTATAGGGGTTAGTGGAGGAGTAATTGCAGAACACGAAGGTTACCCCCTAATGGCTGGCGGAAATAGCAGTGCCTACGTACGTATCAAACCAATTTTAGACACTCTGGCTAAACTTGGCGGTGGTCATGAATATTTTGGCGAAGGCGGGGCGGGGCATTTTGTGAAGATGGTTCATAACGGAATTGAATACGGATATATGCAGTCAATCGGTGAAGGGTTCGGGGTTTTGGAAAAATCGCCTTACAATTTGGATCTGGTGAAAGTTGCTAAATTATATACTCGCGGAACTTTGGTTTCGGGATTTATGATGGAAAGAGTCGTCGAATCTTTGGAAAAAGATCCAAAGTTGGAGAGTCTTGATGGGGTGATTGATGCATCCGGGGAAGGTGAATGGACGATTAGTGAAGGGAAAAAACTCAATGTGCCGGTTAATGTGATTGAGGAATCTTTTGAATTTCGCAAAAAATCGAAGACTGATAAAAATGTTTCCTCAACTTTTGCCGCGCGTCTTATTGCCGCCCTTCGCCAAGCCTTCGGCGGGCATGAAGTGAAGAAAAGATAATTTTCTTGCATTTTCGTGAAAACGGGTGTATAAATTCAAATTATGAATCAAGAGGCAAAGCCTTTTAGCAGCTTATTGCAAGAAAGTATAGAACTAGAAATCAGCTCTTTGCAGGAGCGTCCGGAAAGTGTAGTTGCGGCTTTTAATGAAAACGAGAGAGTAGCTCGAGAATTAGCTCTTTTCGAACATTTAGGTAAGACCGCTCATTTTTTAGGGGAGAGACTTGGACTTGAGTCTCGTATCAATAATGATAACCAGAGACCTGAGATAATAGATCCTGAAACTATGAAGACAAGGCTTATCGGTGACAGGCCGGAATATGTTCTTGATCTGGAATGGCAGTTTGATGGAAAAGAGAGAAGATTTAAACTGGTCGTTGCTGATGATGGAAAACAGGTTAGGATCATTGAAGGGAATAATCCAGCAGAGACTGTTGATTCTATCCAGGATGGTCAGCTTAATTATGAAGGGGTGCACCAGAAAATTAGTGAGGTTCTATTCATTGTATTAAATTCTGATTTCAGCGTATTTAGGACAAAACCAGAGGAAAAGAAGTCTGCGCAAACAGCTTTATAATCTCCTTAAATTTTACAAATGGTTAGAAGTGGTGCAAGCTACCTTCGGCCGTCGGCTGCAATAAATTTATCAGCAGCTTGCGGTCCCCAACTGTCCTGTGAACCGAATCCACCCCTGGTGTGTGTTAGGTAGACACGTAAGGTTTTATTCTAGTATTAAGTGTTTTATCTTTTCTAGTTCTTTCTGATAATCAGCTTGGTCGAAGACGAATTTTTCATATTCACTACGGGATTTAAAATGATTTAGTATTAACTTTGTTTTGACTAACTCGCTGTTACTGTCGATGTCGATATATTTCCTAAATGAGGACCACTGGTAATTCTTTAAATCGGCTACTCGAATAACTGAAGAGGAAACTGGGTTCAAGTGGATATACCTGGAGACGTGAAGTAGCTGCTCGTCGGTTTCTATTCTGACTGCTTTGAACATTGACTGGAACACACTACCGGATCTGTCAGTTTTGATATTGAAGTATTTGGAGTAGCTGTTTTGAAAATTGGAAACAAAGCGTGAAAGTGAATTTTCATTAAGCTGTTTTACTAGAAGGTGAAAATGATTTGGCATAATACAATAAGCCAATATTTCTACTCCTAACTCACCGGTT
>Ga0156216_140_pt1 | contig 22730 bp, 27 predicted proteins | sample RifCSPlowO2_12_FD_116155 | JGI IMG/M metagenome (GOLD analysis project Ga0156216, IMG submission 116155) | Candidatus Curtissbacteria bacterium RIFCSPLOWO2_12_FULL_38_9
ACCCCTTCAGTTGAAGTCATCATCTTATAGTTTCCCGGTGCATCAGGATCACCAAAATGTATTTTGGCTTTTCGCATAACATACCCTTTTATATCTAAATCCACTTGGCCTTGAAATAAGTTAGTTACAGGAATATGTCCGATAGCCACAAATATTCCATCTACAAGTATATCAGACGTTTTATTATCTACCTTGTTATTAATCTTCACCCCTTCAACTTTGTCGCGACCAAGCACATCTACAACTTCGCTATTTAAAATAAATGAGATCTTCTTGTTCGCTTTTGCTCGATCAACCATAATTTTGCTTGCCCTGAACGCTTCCCTTCTGTGGACTATTTTGACATCGCTCGCAAACTTGGTTAAAGTCAGCGCCTCTTCCATTGCGCTATCACCGCCTCCTGCCACAATTACGCGTTTATCCTTAAAGAAAAAAGCGTCGCACGGAGCACAAGAAGAAACTCCTTTACCAATTAATCTTTTTTCATTTGGGAGCCCTAACCATCTAGTATCTGCACCAGAAGCAATAATGACTGATTTCGTCAAGTATGATCGATCGCTTACTTTCACCTTAAACGGCCGCACTTTGAAATCAACAGTTGTCACGTCGCTATCCATTATTTCTGTCCCAAATCTTTCCGCCTGATCGCGGAAGTTTTTCATTAGATCCGGGCCTTGAATACCTTTAGGGAAACCGGGATAGTTTTCGACATCTGTTGTCAGCATCAACTGCCCGCCCCATTTACTGCCGGCAATCAAAAGCGGTTTTAAATTAGCGCGAGAAAGATAAAGTGCTGCAGTTAATCCTGCCGGCCCGGAACCGATGATGATGACGTTGCGGACGTTGTCCATAAATCTTCATATATTATACGAAACTTAATTTGAAAATATGTGACTTAAGTCTCAATTTCTAATTTCTAAGTGCTCTCGACTTTAGTCCTTGTTTTACATCATTTCTAATCAATTCACAATTGCCAATGGTTAGTTATATTTGAAAATTAATGAATTGGGATTTTTATTAGATCAATTAGAAATTAGAATAATTAGAAATTTATATCACCCTAATAAAACCCGAACCCTAAAAATTACCGGAAAAATACTGTTGAACAATAAAAGTACCCCGAATTCGGCAATTTCCGAGTAAAAATAGATCACTATTGACAGCATTTAGGGCGCATAACATAGAATATCCCCTGTATTTCTAAGTTCGCTGACAGCTCGAATATTTATTGATTCTCAAAATAATATGATCAAAAAAATCCAAACTTTCATCTTAAGTTTAATAGCTGTTTTCGTGGCTACAGCTGCCGTAAATGCTCAAGCTACCGGCGCCCCAACTCTGGAAATAATCACCCCAGGTGAGGATCAGATAATTTACGGCAACACTATACCTATATTATTTAATGTTGAAAATTTTGAAATTGTAAATTATGAAGAAAATACAAAACCGACGGCGGGGCAGGGGCATATTCATATTTGGTTAGATGATGAAAATCCAACGCCAGTTTCGGCAAACAAAGTTGTTGAAAACACCTTCACTTTTTCCGATGTTCCGTATGGCCAGCATACATTAATGGCAGAACTTGTTGGCAATACCCATCAGTCGCTTACTCCCCCACAAAAGATGACAGTTAACTTTACTAATGCAGAGATTGCCTCGTCCGAAGCCGCCGCCACTAGTGGCTTTGACAAAAACACGGCGCTAGTAATTTTAGTGGTTGTTGCCTTAGTAATCATTGCTGCCTGGTGGTACACCAAAGAAGAAGATGAAGAAGAGATTTCCGAAACCAAACCGAAGAGAACTAAAAAAGCCATAGCTAAAAAAACAACTAGGAAGAAAACCAAATAGTAATAAATAATCAGTAATTCAAAAGTCAAAGTGCAAAAGTCAAAATTACAGGTCAAAACTCAAAACTTTTAAATTTTGAATTGCAATTTTGCATTTTAACTTTTTCAAAACAGAAGCCCATCGCGTTTGACGTGGGCTTTTGTTTTTCTTGCCCGCCAAAAATTTTTGTTGATCGTGGAACTGACACTGAAGTAGTTCTCCACACATTCGATTAACTCAGTGTCGACCCTGAGCAATATCGAAGGGTCGACAAACTCGAACAGTAACTATTATTCGACCTTGTGGAGAATTTCCTTAAATTTGATTTTTGAATTTTAAATTGAACTTTTGACTTTTACCCTTTGACTTTTAACTTATATTACACGTGTCTGTCAGCGATCCTTCGATATAACTCAGGATGGCCTCCAGTCATGTTACACATGTCTGTCAGCGACAGTCGAAGCGCCCCAAGAAGAAGGTTTGGTGGCGACTTTGAAGCCATTTGCCCTAATCATACCCACAATGTCCGTTATAAGGTCTCTGGTCTCCCCGTTTGGCCCAATATCAACATGGATTTCTAAATTCAGCCCGTTATCTTCTTTTGTATGATCTTCTCCATTTAAAATCCCCATTTTAGAAAAATCATCAACTAAATTTTGGGCAAGAGTCAAAGAAGTAAATGCTTCTTGCCAAATTCTCTGCTTTAGCGAATTCAAATGTTTAACTTCATACTTACCCCAAAAATAAATTCCTCCTCTGCCTTTTTTATGAACTATAATTGCCGAAACAAAATCAACGCTCTTACCGTTATATCCTTGTGAATCTGTTCCAATAATAATTTCGTAGGAACCCTGAGTATCGCGGCCTAAAAACCAAACGATTTTTTTAAGAGTCGCCGCCCATTCCAAGCGGCCGTAAGTAGGACTATTGTAGGCACTAGGAAGCTCTAAATCTTGCATATTAAGGCATATTCTACCAAATGTATAGTCTAAATCCCAAAAAAAAGACCCCTCAAGCGCTTCTAGGGGTCTTCTCTATATTACCGGCCAGTACCTCTTTGAGCCAAAGGCTCATTTGCCTCTGGCAACAAATCAAACTTGTCAGTCGCGTTTGACGCGACGGAAACTGAAAGGGCTTTGGTCCGAAAAATTCAGACCTGTAATTTAATACTTGCAAGGATCAAGAAAAGTGTCAAGGGTGATATTTATGTACTCAATTGAATTACGGGCGTATTTCCCTATGTTAATCTTGACAAAAATACTTACACGAGGTATATTATCAAATAGGATTAATTATTAGATATCTAATAATAAGAGTTCTAATAATAATCGCCAGGAGAAATTGACTATGGCACATACTATCGTATTCCACTTAATTAAAGTCTCGAAAAAAATCCAGAATGCTTTAGGCTTAAAATCGGATACTTACGATCTATCGCCTTCAGAAGCAAGCACACTTCTAATAATCGATTCTAAAAAGGACACAAGCCAAATTGATATCGCTTTAAAACTGCACTTGAAACCGGCATCAATTGTTAGCCTAATCGACGAATTAGAAAAACTTAATTTAGTTAGTCGCAAAACGACTGAAGGCGACAGGCGAAAATATGATATACAACTCACCGAAAAAGGTAAGGAGGGAGTTAAAAAAATACGATTTCAAACTAACAGAATTGAAGAATTAATAAGAAGTAAATTAACTGAAAATGAAATTAAGACATTTTTCAATGCACTCGAAAAATTGTCTGATGATAACGACTTAAATTTGGAAAACTTTGCAGGAAAGGAGGTGAAAAATGAGATACCCAGCGCTAAGCGAGAGGTGGCGTCTTGAAATGGCAATGAGACCCAGAACCAATGGAACAAATGACCAAACAGTAACCCAAACAGGTCATTCAAGAGTATTGTTCAGGGCACGCCAGATATTCCCACTGTCTCTCTTTAGGGATCAATTAATCGTCGAGGAGTTAAGGATTTTATGGCTTAAACAGCAAGGTCCGCTTGCGAATGAGATCGTTTCTATAATGGCCACCGACATCGCTAGTGTTAACTGTGCTGCCGGTCCATTCTTTGGCCACGTCCACGTTCAGAGCTTAACTGGAGGGCCTGAGATAATGGTAGATAATCTCTTTAGAAGCGACGTTTATCAGATCAGAAGCTTAGTTGAGGGGATTGCCCTTTCAGCTCGAGAAGGTCTAAGGATAAGCCACGAAGATCTTCAGACTGAAAAACAAAGCTTAATGAGAGCAGGCGCCATTAACTAAACACTAAGTTTAGGTGTAAGGCATCGTTGTTTAAAGGCAACGGGTATCTAGTTTGAAATCAAAATTAAGCAGCCAAATTCAATTTCCCGCTAATAATTTCACCAATTTTGGGAAGAACTTCTTTTCTATTAGACGGCATTCCCGAGTGTGAACCGTTTATTCGTATAAACTTTCCAGGATGTATTCCGCGCACAACCAAGTCATTCGGGCTACCTAAAGACGTGAAATTCAGGCTATTCAACTCATCTACAGAGTCACGAAGTTCTGACAAAGAAAAATCATCACCCCCGAATATATCCTGCCACCACAAATATGGCTGACCTAAGGTTGAATTAACCCACTCTGGAATTGGGCCACCAAGGTTTATGCTACGGGAAACTACACTGCGATGGAAATCAGGATGTCTGATCGCTGTAATCATATTAAGAATAGCACCCCTACTATGACCAACCACAACTAAATCATTATCATCCCCTATTTCCTCCTTTACTTGTTCAAGCAATCTCATGAAAGGGACTTCTTGGATCTTCATTGGTCTTACGTTAAGTGGCGCCTCTGGATGAAAAATTATCACCCGATGACCGCGATTCCCCATATAAACCTTCATACCCCAGAAAGCAGACTCAGGAGAATGAAATCCTACTAGACCGACAATTGTCGCGCTCTTATCAGCAACTACTCTCTTTCCTTCAAGTATCATTCTGGTGTCCTCAACTGTTTGCCAAAACAGGAAATCCGCAAGTTCACTTGCGGCCATTCGTAAATCTCTAAAAAGCATCTCACCCTCCTTAACTCGCTGCTCGAAGGGTAAATTATCCATGTAAACACGAAATTCTTCTTTAGAACCGGGGAATCCGTTATTTGATTGGGGGATATCTTCCTGCCTTATCGCAAGCGGGCTGTATCCGAGAGCAGTTGGTAATCTCTCGACTCTACCCAAACCGTCCTCCTTCGGACAGGAATACAGCTTATATTATCTCACTTTCGTGAAAATCTGTCTAGAAAACTTAAGATGCTTTCTTCTCTGAACAAATCTTACAGTCCTGCATGTGAGTTGCACCTATATATACAGCCGAAAGGCCTACAAGTATGTAAAATATTCTTTCTAGTATTGGCACACTACCCAGAATTAAATTGACTATATTAAGACCTTGAACAAGTGCAGCTAATCCTAAATTAAGACCGCCTATTACGAGCAGGGCAAAAGTAACCATATGGACTAATTTAGAAATCTTTTTATCCATTATTTTCACCTCCTTCCACCCTCCATAAATTGCCCCTTGAGCCGTGTATGAATAATACTATAAAGGCGAAAGGTAAAATTAGGAGGGCTTCACCTTACAACCTTAACGACTCAGTTTAGCGCCAAAATCGAAATTTAGTCAACTTTTTGAAAAAATATTAATGCTGAACAATAACTCTATGAGGATACGGAATCTCTATCTTTTCACGGTCAAATGCGATTTTTATACGCTTTCTCAATTCTCTTGCCACGTCCCATTGTTTAATTGGTTTAGTTTCACCCACAAATTTAATCTCAATTGAACTTTCGGCAAAATCTTCAACACCCCAAACTTCTGGTGCCTTAACAATCATCTCGCCAAATTTTTTGTCATTGGCAATCTTCTTACCAATCCTATTAAGAACTTTTATAGCTTTATCGAGATTAGTTTCATAAGAAACTGGAATATTCAAGTTCACTCTTGAATATCTCAGCGTTAAATTAGATGTAGAGGTAATTTCGCCATTGGGAATAAAATGGACAACTCCATCAAGATCTCGAAGGATTGTTCTTCTAAGATTTATGTCTTCAACGAGTCCGGAAGTACCCGCAACTTTTATTACATCTCCTTTGCGATATTGATTTTCCATAAGAATAAAAAAACCGGCTATAAGATCGCGAACCGTGTTTTGGGCCCCAAATCCAAAAGCTAAACCCAAAAGCCCGGCACCCGTAAGAAGCGGCACTATATCTATGCCCAGCTCTGAAAGAATCATCAAACCGGCCATCATATATAAAATAACAGCAACAGCATTGGCAATAACCGATCCGAGAGTAGCCATTCTTTTGCTAAACTCGACCTCTTTTTCCCCTATTCTTTTTTCACCAAATTCAAGGAGCTTGGGAACTATACGTCTCAAAAACATTTGGGCGGCTATCACTGCACCGACAATGATTAAAATTTTTATTCCTGAGGCAGAAAATCTTTGGATGATGGAACCAAAATCAATATTTAGATTCATGCTTTGTCAGATATCGTATGGTGTCTGATGAACAACTTAACTGATGAAAACTAAAGTGTCAATGTACTAAGACTAGACAAAAACTATGCTCAACTTCAATAATATAATTATACTTCTAAAATGCCGCTTATAACTCAAACTCAAAATTCTCAACCTCACGGCAAACCAATTGAACTTAAACAGAAATTGGCAATTGACGAAGCCATTATTTCCTCGGTAGGAGACGGGCTTATTGTTACCGACAAAGAGGGAAGGATTCTGTTAATGAATCCGGCAGCGACCAGAATGCTCAAGCAAGACGCTAAAGCAGTAGTAGGTAAGGATCTAATTGATACGGTCCCGGCGGCAGATAAAAACGGTAAAATTGTCCCCAAGGAAAACAGACCATTAAGAACCGTACTTGCGACTGGCCAGAGTTTTACAAACCACGCTGCAAATTTTTACGTTAGGAGTGATAAGTCAAAATTCCCGGCCGCGATAACTACTTCTCCTATAATTCTAAATAAAGAAATTATTGGCTCCATAATCACATTTCGGGATATTACTCACGAAAAAGAAGTCGACAGAATGAAAACTGAATTTATTTCCCTTGCCTCCCACCAATTAAGAACTCCCCTCTCGGCAATTCGCTGGTTTCTGGAAATGCTAATAAATGGTGACGCCGGCCCCGTAAACAAAGAACAAGCTAAATTCCTAAAAAATGTTAATGACTCGACACTGAGGATGATCACTCTAGTGAATGACTTACTCAATATCAGCAGAATCGAATCCGGAAGAATTATTATTGAACCAAAACCCACCCATTTAGGAAAACTTATTGAAGAAGTCCTAGAGGAAGTTAGACTCAAGTATAAATCAAAAAATCAAAAAGTCGTCGTCAGCTACCACCCAAATCTTCCTGATATAAACGTTGATCCAAATTTAACGCGTGCCGTTTACTTAAATCTTTTAAATAACGCAATCAAATATTCCCCGGAAGGAAGCGAAATTACTATAATTATTTCTAAAAAAGGTAACGAAATAATTTCTCAAATAAGCGATAATGGATTTGGAATACCAAAAAAGGAACAGTATAGAGTATTTCAAAAGTTTTATAGAGGCAGCAACATTGTTAAAAAAGTACTTGACGGTACTGGTTTAGGACTATATCTAGTAAAATCGATTATAGAGTCATCCAGCGGAAAAATTTGGTTTGAAAGTGAAGAGGGTAAGGGCACAACATTTTGGATAAGTCTGCCGACTAGCGGTACCGCAGCTAAAAAAGGAGAAGTTTCTATAAATAGTTAGATGGCAAATAAAAAATTGACAATTTTAGTTATAGAAGACGAAGTGCTTTTGCTTGAAGCAATTTCAAAGAAATTGAAAATTAACAATTGTGATGTTGTCAGTTGCTCAAGTGGGGAACAAGCTCTCGATTACCTCAAAAATCTTTCAAGAAAACCTAATGCTATTTGGTTGGATTATTATCTCGGTGACAGTAACGGAATAGAATTAATGCAAAAAATTCACGAAAATAAAACGTGGTCATCAATCCCTGTTTTGGTTGTTTCCAACAGCGCAAGCCCGGAAAAAGTGCACAAGATGCTTGACTTAGGGGTCAAAAAATATTTAATTAAAGCAGAGCACAGATTAGACGATTTAGTAAACGAGATTAAAGACATTACCTAAATTATGAAAAAAATAACAATCGCAGAAGATGACCAATTTTTAAGTAACGCCTATCGAGTGAAACTTACAAAAGAAGGCTATGAGGTCAGAATGACTGCCGACGGTGAAGAGCTAATTGCATCGCTAAATAAAGAAATTCCTGATCTGATTATTTTAGACCTTCTTATGCCAAAAAAGGATGGTTTCGAAGCTCTTAAAGACATTAAAGCAAACGACAAATGGAAAAATATTCCGGTAATAATAGCCTCGAATCTGGGACAAACCAACGACATTGATCAGGGAATGAAAATGGGTGCAAACGACTATATAGTAAAAAGTGATCTTTCTCTTGAGGATCTTGTTAAAAAAATTAATGCGCTTATCAAATAAGCGCTGTTTTTAGGTTCACCCCAAGCCGAAAAGTGTTATCATCAAAATGTGCAAATATACGATAGTAATCAAGTATACAAAACCCTTTCTGAGCTAAAAGTAATCCCTCTAGATAAGCTGAAAGAGGCTCTGGCGGAAAGCCAAACTAATAATAAACCTTTTGACGAAATACTACTGTCGAGGGAGTTGATTTCCGATAAAAACTTAGGTGAAGTAATCGCTGAGTCTCTAAAAACCCCATTCATTAATCTTTCAAAAGTTGACATTACCGACGATCTTTTACTAGTGGTCCCAGAAGTACTGGCAAGAAAATCTTATTTAATTGCATTTGCAAGAAGTAAGGATGGCATCAAACTTGCAATGAATAACCCAACAAACAGTGAGCTAATTTCACTTATTTCCAAAAAAACTGGCGAAAAAATCATCCCCTACTACGCAACCAAGCAAGATATTGCAGACGCGCTTAAATACTACCAAAAAGAAATGCAAAGAACATTTAATGATCTTTTAGGGGAGCAAGTGGAAGAAGCAAAAAAGTCTAAAGAAAAAGAAGCTCCTATCTCTAAAATCGTCGATTTATTGATAGAGTACGCGTTCGAAAACAAGGCATCAGATATTCATATTGAACCGGAAGACACTGACACTTTAATCCGCTACAGAGTAGACGGTGTTCTTCACGACGTACTCCACTTGCCCAAAGAACTTCACAATCAAATAATCTCCAGAATCAAAGTCATGTCTCGTCTAAGAACAGATGAGCACTTGAGCGCCCAGGACGGCAAAATACAGGCAGATGTTGGCGAAAAGCTAGATATTAGAGTCTCCGTTGTCCCTATTGTAGATGGGGAAAAAGTAGTTTTGAGGCTTCTTTCTTCTCATTCAAGACAATTTTCTCTAGACAATTTAGGGATGAGCGATACTGATATAGCCAAACTCAAAACAGCGTATAAAAAACCTTACGGTATCATCCTTTCAACAGGCCCGACCGGAAGTGGAAAAACCACCACAATTTATACTGTCGTAAAAATAATCAACACTCGGGAAAAAAATATTGCGACAATAGAAGACCCGGTTGAATACGATATCGATGGTATCAACCAAATTCAGGTTAACCCTAAAACTAATCTGACTTTTGCAAAAGGCCTAAGATCAATCTTAAGACAAGACCCTGACATTATATTTGTCGGTGAAATTCGCGACAATGAAACAGCGGAAATTTCGGTCAATGCAGCCATGACCGGCCACCTCGTACTTTCTACTCTGCACACTAATAATGCCGCTACAACCCTTCCCAGACTTATCGACATGGGTATTGAACCATTTTTAGTAGCGAGCACCGTGAACTTAATCATCGGCCAAAGGTTAATTAGAAAAATCTGTGAAAGTTGCAGAGAATCTACAACAATCGCGGCTAGCGAACTCAAGAAAATAATACCGATAAATTCTACAAATAAATATTCGGACAATAAAAATGAGATGAGAGTTTACCAAGGGAAAGGTTGCTCAGTATGCCACAATACAGGTTATCGGGATCGTATTGGAATATTTGAAGTTTTACAAGTCACCCCAGCGATAAGAAAATTAATAGAAAGCAAAGCCAACTCGGGGGAAATCGAAGAAAAAGCTTTAGAAGAAGGAATGACTCCTATGATGGAAGATGGTTTAAAAAAAGTAAAAACAGGTATAACAACGATAGAGGAAGTTTTAAGAGCGACCAAAGGTTAAAAACTGCCCGAAATGAAATCAATACCGCTTAATGCACAAGAAAAACTTAATATAGTTGAAAGTTTGGCAACGCTACTCGCCTCCGGTATCCCGATTATTGAAACAGTGGAATCGCTGATAGAAGAATCAAAAGGAAATTCTCTCAAAATTTTACAATTCTTAAAAGAAGATTTAAATCAGGGTAAAACAATATCTTATTCTCTAGCTCGCCACCCCAAAGCTTTCGATCCGATCACAGTTAATTTACTCAAAGCCGCTGAAGAAGCCGGCACCCTGGAAACAACCCTAAAAGACTTAACTCATTCGATTAAAAAAGACATTGATTTTTCCAGTACGGTTAAAAGCAGTTTAATTTATCCAATTTTAGTGCTTGTTATCTTATTTGCAGTCATAGTTCTTAATTTATTTTTCGTCATCCCGAGAATTTCTCAAGTGTTCACTCGCTTAAAAATCGATGTCCCCCTACCGACTAAAATATTAATTGCGACCTCGAATTTTGCAACAGAAAATCTTATTTTCGTGATTTTTGCCCTTTTTATTATTACCATTTTAATTTACTTATCTTACAAATCCAAAAAATCGTACTTGGGTAAAATTCTCTTTTCCCTGCCCCCAGTCTCTAAATTAATAATAGAAATCGATCTCGCCCGCTTCACCAGAAGCATGGCTTTACTCCTAAAATCCGGAATTCCAATCGATAGTGCTATTGAACTTTCAGACGATGTCATTAATAAAAATGAAATTAAAATAGTCTTAAAAGACGCACTTAAACAAGTAACTGCCGGTAAAACTCTTTCCTCTAGTCTTAAAAAAAACAAAAGGGTAATTCCGGGTTTTATGATAAGAATTATTCAAGCTGGCGAAAAAAGTGGCACTCTGGAAAAGTCAATGCAAGAATTATCCGACCAATTTGAATCCAGAGTTACGAATCGTGTAAAAACCATTACACTGCTTATAGAACCTCTTCTACTTTTAATAGTCGGCTTGTTGGTAGGAGGCCTCATGCTCGCAATCATCGCTCCAATTTACAACCTTATTGGCCAAATCGGCCAAAGATAATAGAGTTGAAAGTGGAAAATTGAAAGTTGAAAGTTATGCGTGTCAACAAAAAATTATCAAACAAAGAATGGAAAAAGCAACTACTAAAAAGGTTGCTAGAATTTTCCGTCAGGATAATTAAACTTGCCGAAAAATTACCTAAAACGCCTGCCGGATTTGCAGTTGCTTCCCAATTAATCAAAGCTGGCACCTCAATCGGGGCTAATGCAGAGGAAGCACAGGACGCCAATTCCCTAAAGGATTTTGTGCATAAAATGGGTATTTCTTTAAGAGAATCCAAGGAAACCCGCTACTGGTTAAAAGTTATTAAGCTAGCCAATTTAATCGAGCCGAATTACGTCAGTTTGGAACTTGCTGAATGTGAAGAAATTGTCGCTATACTTACTTCTAGTGTTAAGTCCTCAAGAGAAAAACTTTGATGAGAAAACTCTCAACTCTCAACTCTCAACTCTCAACTTATAACGGCTTTACACTCATCGAGATTCTGTTAGTTATGGCAATAATTGCTATCATAACTTCCTATGCAACAATCAACTTATTAAGACCCCAAATTTCTGCAAGTCTCGAATCCACTACTACTCAAATTTCTTCAGATATAAAGGGGCAACAATTAAAATCAATGGCCGGTGATAGTGAAGGTGCCGGTACCTCACAAATTTACGGCGTCAGATTCGAAGCTGATAGATACATATTATTTCGAGGGGCATATCCCTCGCCGAGTGACTTCACTGTTAATTTAGAACCGAGTGTTTTAATAGTAAACTCTCCCCAAGAATTTTCTTTTGCCAAAAGAAGTGGTGAAACTTCCGCAGGGAATGTGGTTATTGAGCATATTCAATCAGGCGACCAAAAAACATTATCAATAAATAAATTTGGCGCCATAACGATAAATTGAAAGTTGAAAATTCAAAGATGAAAGTTTCAATGAAAAATTTAAAATTAGTTTTAAATTTCCATACATTTTCCATTTTCAATTTTCCATTTTCAATTTTCAAATCTGGCCAAAGCCTCATCGAAATCCTTATAGCCATGGCTTTAGTCACCATTCTTCTTCCGGCAATATTAACTGGTTTAGTCGCATCACGCGAAGGCAAAGCCCAGGAAGACCAAAGACTAACTGCTACAGCTCTGCTTAGAGAATCTGAAGAAGTAGTAAGAAGTGTCCGCGAAAAAGGCTGGGAACATATTACCTCCCCAGGCATCTATCATCCGGGAACTGAATATAGAATTTCAATTTGCCCATTTAGCGGGTGTTCTGTATCCCCGCCCATACCTCCGTTTACAAGTTACACTGGACAAGCAGACAATAGTGGTAATTTGAATGCAGTTTTTTCTCCCACAACTAACCAAGCCGCATTTGAAGTATGGATTACAAGAACCCCTGGCTCCTTGTGTAGCGGGCTCGGTTGCTTTGCAGTTGGCAAAATAGACAGTATTTCTTTCTCAGGCCTAACCGACGGAATTAACTACACTATTTCTGTTTGCAGCCAACAAAACTGTATCAGCGGACAGAATTACTCCCAATTCAACGGCCAATCAACAAGTGGCGTACTTGATGCAACATTTGCATACGCCCCATCATTTACAGGTGCTGCGGTTTTCGAAGTCTGGATTCAACAACCACCGCCCCCTGGTTGTTCAGGGCTCGCCTGTTTTGGTTTTACATTCGCAAATATAAACGCATTAACAATCTCCGGACTTGATTCCAGTCAAGTCTGGAGCCTGGCACCAGGAGCTGAAACAATCTCCGGTTTCACACGTCAAATCGAAATTTCCAATGTCAACCGCGATTCAAGCGGAAACGTCACAGAAACCGGAGGTACACTTGACTCTTCAACCAAAAAAATTACATCTTCTGTCTCCTGGGATACTCCAGTTACCTCGTCAGTTGAATCAACCACGTATTTACAAAGGCATCTTCAAAATACTGCTTGGGAACAAACTACCGATATTCATTTCAACGCAGGTACTCATAATGGAACAAGAACCGTTGGAACGGGTAATGCCGCATCGGTTGAACTCGATCCTACATCGTCAACCGGTGTTGAATACGGAAATCAATTTCTAGTTGATTCAGTTGGACCAATGGTGTGGCTAATTACTCCAGGCATTAGGAACAATATCCGTTTTACTGCACAAAATTCCAAAACCGTCGACCGAATCAGAATATATGTCCACAACATTGTGGGCACAAGTCCCACTTACAGGGTAGGAATTCAAAGTGACGTCAGTAATAATCCTTCCGGAACATTCTTAGGGTCAGCAACATTTCAACCAACTTCTACAGGTTGGTATTCAATCAACATCAGCAATGCTGCTATTGTTTCAGGCGGCACTTACCACATAGTAGTCCAGTATGAAACTGGATCTATCGGTTTTGGTAACTATATCCAACTTCGTCAGTCTACACCACTCAATAGACTATATCCCTTTGATAACAAAGTCGATCTAGAAGCCAACACAGGCTATTTCTCTGGTAGTAGCTGGCAATATTCAAACAATCAGCCTATTTATGCATTGGAGTTTACAGACAGTTCATTCGAAGGCAACCCGTATGAAACCGGGGATGAGTTTCAAACTTATGGTTCTATTGTTCACGGAGAACAATTTACAGTCCCCAATGCTATTACCGTTTCAGATATAAATTGGCTGGTAAGAAAACGCGTGGCTCAAAATCCTCAAGGCCCTTTAAAAGTAATTCTTCAAAATATCACTACAGCTACAACTCTTGCAGATGCCAATATCGTCACCTCGGGGACCGTTTCCCAAACATATCAATATTACAAATACACATTCAATCCGCCTATTCAGCTCTTGCCCGGCAATACCTATAGAGTTTATGTAAGCGCTCCAAATGTATCGGAAGCCCGAGCTTACATGATAAAAAGAGTACAAAATAGCACAGCCCAAGAACTAAATTCGATAAATTTTGATGGGGTAAACTCAATCTATTATGTTACCGGCTATGGTGCAATTCCTTATTGGGATGCAGCAGGCTGGTTTTTTACGGTTCAGAGTGGCGGTTCAGGTTCCGGGACATTTACGTCACAAATCTTTGATGCGGAGCAAGAAGTCGCATTCAACAATATCACTTGGAGTGAAACATTACCTAATCCTAATACTAATATTCAATTGCAAATATCTGTCGATAACGCGCCATTTATGGGGCCAACAGGTACCACTTCCTTCTACGACAGCCCCGGTGCAATTCCGCTGAATTCGACTCTCGGCCAAAGAATCCAATTTAGAGCTAACTTAAGTGGACCCGGAGCAGTTACACCTACACTACACGATGTAAGTATTAACTATTCGCCATGAAGACCGTTAATAGTCCGTCATTAATAGCCAATAGAAATAAACTTCCGAGGGTTAAGAACCCTCGATTTTCGCCGATTCTATCATTTGGCTCAAGCTCCAAGATCGAACGTCCTCGGAAGTATGTTTCCCCTTCGCTTCATCCCCGCCCAAATATTCAATTTTTGGCGAGGTTTTCGCGAAGCGAAAATAAAACAACTTGTCACTCCAAAGTGAAACGAGGTTTCACCCTTGTGGAACTCATTATCTACATGGGTTTGCTGGCGATCTTTGTCATCACTCTAACAGACGTTTTAGTTTCAATTTTGGATATTCAACTAGAATCACAAGCAACATCGGCAGTAGAACAAGATAGCCGATTAATTATCGGCAGAATGGGTTATGATATCCCTCGCGCCACGGCAATTATCACTCCCGCCAATCGAGGTGACTCCGCGAATACTTTAGAGTTAGATATTGGCGGAGTCACCTATAAATATCAAATCAATGCTAATAATCTTCTCCTCGACGATGGCAACGGTTCTTTGAATCTGAATGGCTCAGAAACCATAATTTCTAATTTACTTTTTCAAAAAATCGGTAATGCCGGCGGTAAAAACACGGTTAGAGTTACGTTTACTATCCAAAGTGTCGCTGCCCCGGATTCCGACCCGGAAGTTAAGAATTTCGTAACAACAATAGGCAGAAGATGAAACATCAACAATCCAACCATCCAACCATCCAACCATCCAACTTGCCCGGCCAAGCCCTCGTCACTCTTCTTGTCTTTGTTGCAATAGCAACTGTTATTGTAGCCAGCGCCGTAGCAGTAACAATTATTAACTCACAAACCACAAGCAAATATTCAATAGGAGAAGAGGCTTTAGCAGTAGCCGAAGCCGGTGCCGACAACGCAATACTGAGAATTCTGCGCGATCCCAATTCAACTTATGGCGGTGAAACATTTACTATTGGTAATGGGTCTGCAACTATATCTGTCAACTACGCTCTTCCGACTGTTACAATTAATTCTATCGGTACTGTTGGGAGTTTCGTTCGCAATATTGAAGTAATTGGTAACTATTCTAACAATAAATTCTCAATTACTTCTTTCAAAGAAGTCGATTAGATACAATTAAATTATGCTGTTTTCAAATCCTGACACAATAATTTTTCTAAAACGCAACTCCTTGGAAGTCTACAATCAAAAATCGGAGGGGGTTCAAGCAAGGCTCGATTTCCCGCCTAACTATGAAAAAGACCAGGAAATTATCGACATAGAAAAGTTTGAACAGTTAATTTCTAATTTTCTTTCCAAACTTAACCTCAAAGATAATAAAATTATTATAGTTTTATCTGCCGAAAATCTTTTCGAAAAAACTCTACCGCTTTCTGACAAAACTAAAGAAGAAGCTGCTGCCAAAAAATTCTTCGGTTCAGTCCCTTTTGACCCCCAGAAGGTTGCTAAAAAACAAATTCGCACCAAAAACGGTCTTAATTTAATTGCGGCTAATAAAAATCTATACGAGTCGATCGTTCACGTTCTTCAAAAACTTCAATCAGAAATTCGAGCTGCAGTACCTGTATCAATGTTTGGTATCACATCCTTAGTATTAAGTCGCCAAGATATCAAAAAAATAACTTCAAATTCGGAAATGCTCAAAACAAGCAATTTTTTGTCTGGTAACGCGCAAATAAAGCAGGCTGCAGACACCCCATCAGACGAGGAAAATCCCCAAGTAGAAAAGAAAAAATCCAAGTTAAACCCGATTAGTGTCGCCGGCATTGCATTTATTGTTGTTGGTCTTGGAATCGTCGTCTTTCTTCTATTTAAACAAGGCATACTTAAACAATACTCACCTTTTAATAAAAACCCCTTGCCTACACTGGCTCCTTCCCCTCGAGAGTCAATACCTGCAATCGTAGACTTAGAGAATCAGGAAGCTACCGGGCAGGCTGAGCTGTCATCCAAACAAGATTTAACAATCCAGGTTTTAAATGGATCCGGAATTTCCGGTCAAGCATCTCAAGTACAAGCATTGCTCCAGTCATTAGACTATTCACAAATAGAAACAGGCAACGCCGACAGCCAAGATTTAACTTCTACAAAAATTGTCTACAAACAAAATGTTGCAGATTCCCTGATATCAGAAATCAAAACCGAACTTGAAAAAACACTGGCAAACGTAGAAACAGAAGAGGCTTCGGATGATATCGGCTTCGACATCGTTATCACCACCGGTCCAGCCAGTTGACAATAAAATCTTACTCGTCAATAATTAATCTATAGATGAAATCTGCCCTGCCCAATATTAATGTAAATAGTCAATCGAAAATAGTAAATAGATTTTTCTCCATTCACCATTTACCATTCACTATTCACCAGCGAAAGCTCGGTTTTACCTTAATCGAGCTTCTCGTCGTAATCGGTGTTCTAACCGTACTTCTGGCAATTGTCCTAATTGCCATTAACCCGGCCAGACAATTTGCGCAAGCTAATGACACCCAAAGGCGAAGCGATGTTAACGCAATCTTAAATGCAGTCCATCAGTATGCAGCTGACAATAAAGGTACTTTACCGGGAGCGGGTGAAATAACTGCGACCGCAACAGTTATGGATGCTACAAACTTCGAAGTGACCTGTGACGATATAGTGCCAACATATATAGCAGCAATGCCCGTAGATCCAGATTCTTCAGTCGGAACACCCGGGATTTGTTCTGTATATGATACAGGAAGCTATAGTATTTCTGTGGGTGCCAGTTCCAGAATTACTGTAAGCACAACTTCAGAAGTTGACAGTTCCACGATCAGCGTCACCCGCTAATTCCAAATAAATTGTAAGAATTTCGCCATTTTATAATATTTAATAGTAAAATCAGCCAATGGCAAAATTAGATACTGCAACCCTCGCCGGAGGCTGTTTTTGGTGTACCGAAGCTATTTTTAAAAGAATCAAAGGCGTTTCTAAAGTAATTTCCGGGTACAGTGGAGGTAGAACCGAAAATCCCAATTATGACCAAGTATCTCAAGGCTCAACAGGCCATGCCGAAAGCATTCAGCTGGAATTTGACCCGGAAATCATATCTTACGAAAAACTGTTAGAAGTTTTCTTTCATCTTCACGACCCGACAACCTTAAATCGTCAAGGCAATGACGTTGGTCCTCAATACCGATCGGCAATTTTCTATCATTCAGACGAGCAGAAGAAAATAGCTCAAAAAATAAAGGCTAAAATCAAGAAAGAAAAAGTTTACGCTGCTCCCATTGTCACCGAAATTTTGCCTTATCAGAACTTTTTTAAGGCCAAAGAATCACACCAAAATTATTATGACTCAAATCGAAATCAACCATACTGCCAAGTAATAATCGACCCTAAAATTAAAAAATTAATGAAAGAATTTAAAACAGTTGTCAAACGAAGCTAAATAAATTTCTTCTCCCCTGCATTTATCTCAACATTCAATGTATTCTCCTTCGGAGTAATCGGACAATCCCAATTATCATTGTAAGAACTGTATGGATTGTAACAATAGTTGAAATCTACGACTAATTTATCCCCTTTCTTCTCGATTTGCAGCATTCTGCCGTTTTCATAAGTTTCTTTACCTGTAGTTTTATCTTTAAAAAGTAAATAGTATTGAAACTGCTCGACTTCCGGATCTTCGAAAACAATAGTTTCAATCTCTTTACCATCTACTTTAAACCTAATTTTCCCTGCTCTTTGGTAAACCTGCTCATCTCCTCCTGTAGTTTTAATAACAACTTGTTTACCTAAATCAGGAATATCTGTAAGCAAAGGTAATTCAAATCTCAAATCCGGATTTGGTAGAAAATAATTAAGCCTTTTGAATGTTTTCTTTTGCTCTTCAGTTAAAGGTGATTGCTCGTCCTCTTTCCAGTGCTTATCTTTCTCTTTTCGAAATTTAATTAATTTATCATTATCCGCAACCAAAACCAAATTCTGTTTCATTTTAGAATTCATTTTTTGTTTACTTCAAAATCCCACTTGAAACTTCTCTCACTAACATTCCCTATTTGATTTAATTTCAGTTCGATTAACTTAAGCCTTTGGGACATTGGTTCGAATTTTAAAATTCCTTGGCGGTGGTGTCCTTGTGGAGGGTCACCCTCCCAAAAAATTGGGCTAAACTGATTACCTTTATCATCAATCAAGACTGAATTTGCAACCAAGTCTTGATCAAGATTGCCAGAATGTGTGTCTAAGACGATTTCAAAATCCAAAGTTTCTGCAGATTCTGACAAATTTATGGGGGTTACTTTTACTATGATTGAATCCTCGGAGTTAATTTGAGTCTGCAGCATATTTTGACTTGCCATTGGTATAGTTTCTTTTAGGTTTCCAGTAGTTTTATTTATAGTTAAATAATAGATAGTAGCCCCAATAGCCAGAATTGCCATACTAAATACGATTACTTTGAGATATTTCATATCCTTTTAGAAAATTGGTAAACTTTACCGGCCATATAGGTAATTCCCGCAAAATTGAAAATTAACCCAACCCAAAAGAATTGAACCTGATACTGACTAATTAATGTGATAACTCCACTTACTCCTAAGATTGGCAAAACATTGACTAAGTAATGAGCGCAACAGGAAATCATGGCAGCGGTTGAGGTTGTCCCCGATGTTGCTAATATCTTCGCTGAGATATTTTGATGAATAGCACTTTTAAGGTAGCTGTAAAGTCCAATTTGGATACCAAATCCAAAAGCAAGAACCAAAATAAAATACCAAAATTTGGAAAATTGGTCTTGTGCAAACTGCCAACCGGAAATAAGAGTAACAATCGAAAAATAAAATATCAAAAGCAAAGCCGTGCCCAAAAATCCCTTTAGGGACGAGGTCAAGATAATTTTTTGGTCCATTTTTAATTCAGCTTCTCTAGTTCTGCCTTTAATTCGTCATTTCTAACTGCCATTTGCACATCATCCTTTATGAATCTGACAATTCCTTCCTTATCAATTATTAAATATGTATGACCCGGGAATTGGCCTTTATGCATTGATGAAGAAAGCGAAAGAACCCCATATTCTTTAGAAACACTCTTAGTAAGATCAAAAAGTATGGTTGAGTCACCAAGCTCGGGCATTTTATCGATAGCTTTTTTCCATTCATTTTTGGTGTCAACCACTATTGAAAAAACGACGGTGTCTTCGCTCTTAAAAACCTCATCCTTGCCAAATGCTGCAATCTGGTTCCAGCACGAAGGGTAACACATTACGCCTTCTGTAAAAAACAGCACTACCTTTTTCCCCCGTTGTTCCTGGAGTCTGATTTTTTCTCCATTATAGCTATAAAGTTCGAAATCGGGGGCTGTTTGACCAATTAAAGCATTAAATTTATCTTCATAGACTGATTGACCCTCGTGGTGCTCGGCCGGGTGATCAGCCTCGCTACTCTCTTGGTTGCTTTTGCCACCGAGCAGGAAAGACGCGCCGATCACAGCCCCTAGAAAAACAATAATTGATAACACCCAAATAATTATGGACTTGTTAATACTAATCACCTTCTTTCTTCGCTTGTTTTGTTCTTCCCCAGAAAAACTCCTTGATGGCCTTTGCGCAAATGACCAAGAAAATAAAAAGGGTCATTATTGCCCAAACAGCCTCAGGAATGATTCGTGTGTACTTTCCTACAAACTGAATAAATCTGGTTAAGTAAACATTTATGCTGATTTGGTAAGAGGCATGAGTTACTAAATTATTGGTAATTGACAGATAAATAATTATGATTCCAAGAGCTAAAAACATAACTCCCGAGAAAAGATTGGACAAGGTCAAGCGTATTTTTTTACTAAAGATACTGTAGCTAACCGTTTTTCTAAATGTAAAAAATTTCTGAGTAAATTTATTTTTATCAAGAAACATACTCAGAATAAATAAAGGGATAACCATCCCCAAAACGTAAGCTAAAGTATAAGCTCCGCCCAAAAGAAATGACGCCGGAAGCGCAGCCAGAGTTAAAACTCCGGCAAGAACAGGAGCGCAGCATGTTGTGGCAATTCCCGAAAATATCCCTAACCCAAAAACCGATAAAAAGCCCGAGTTCTTAAGCTGGGGATGGACAAGTGCGGGTAAAGAAAATTGGAATCCCAAAACAAGTGTTAGCCCAAGAAGAATCAAAAATAGAGAGCCGAGAGTGAAGATAATATTGTGATAAGTGCTAAATATCTGCGTAATTGCGGACGCTCCAAGACCGATCGGCATAAAGACAGCCAAAAGCCCTAAAAAGTAAACGAATGTCATTAAAAAAATTGTCGATCTTTGCTTAAATATGGAGGCAAAATAAGTCGGCAGAAGCACCGTAATGCAACATGGTGCAAAAAGAGCCGCAACTCCTGCAATAAATGCGGCTATAAATGAAGCACTAATTAATAATTCCATGATTTTTGAACTTCCATAAATAGATTCCCACGGCCTGAAGGCCGTGGTTCTCTGATCTTCGCTCAGAATTCGCTTCATCTCCGGCATGAATGCCGGAGTTTTTTCGCTCAGAATAAAAGTCAAAAATTAAATTCCTCATTATTTCTAATGTTTTTTTGTATCCTCTCATGCTAAATATTTTTCAGGTTCCCGTTTAAATTGTTCCTTACAGTTTGCAGAGCAAAAATAATACGTTTTGCCCTTATAGGTCTGTAAGAATTTTGCATTCTGCACATTTACCTTCATCATGCAAACCGGATCTGTTTCTGATTCTCCTTTTTTAAACCAAAACATAAAAATTTACTCCATTCGTTAAACTAATAGTTCTTCTTTTTTTAGAAGAAGCGCGTTTAAAACAACGATTATTGAACTTGCGGCCATTAAAAGAGCCGCCCATTCCGGACGCAGTAATATTCCTAATGAATAAAGGAGGCCAGCCGCAATTGGAATTGCCAAAACATTATATCCTGCTGCCCAGGCTAAATTCTGCTTCATTTTTGAGTTTGTTTTTTGACTTAATTTAATCGCCTTAACCACATCCAAGGGGTCATTTTTTACTAAGACTATCTCTGCAGATTCTACGGCCACATCTGTCCCTGCTCCAATGGCTATACCAACATGTGCTTGCGTGAGAGAAGCGGCATCGTTAACTCCATCTCCAACCATAGCAACGACATTACCCTCTTCTTGAAGCTCTTTAATCTTTTCCACTTTATCCTGAGGTAAAACCTGGGCAAAATAAGTATCTACCCCAAGTTTTTTCGCAACTGTTTTGGCAATTTGTTCATTATCACCTGTCAACATTGCAGTCTTTATACCCATATCCGCTAAAGCTTTAATTGCTTTTGATGACTCAATTCGGATTACATCCTCAAGAACAATAATACCGATCACTTTTTTATCTTGGGCAACCCAAATAAAGGTTTGATCAGCAGAAATTTCGTTGATCTCATGCTCAAATTCCTTAACACGCAAGCCTTGTTCGGTTAAAAAAACCTTATTCCCCACTAAGATTTGTTTGCCGCTAACAATTCCTCTTGCTCCTTTTCCGGGAATGGATTTGAAATTTTGGACTTTGGCGATTTCCAACTTTTTGCCCTTTGCCGATTGAACTATTCCCTGTGCTATAGAATGTTGTGATTGTATTTCAACGGCTGCGGCTGATGACAGGATTACATCTTCTGCGATTTTGTTCAGTTTGACCACTTTAGTCACTCCAAACCTACCCTCGGTTAAAGTTCCGGTTTTATCAAAAACTACATAATTTAGTTTTCTGGCAATTTCCACCGCTTTCATGTCCCGAATTAAAATTCCATTTTTAGCAGCCAGGGTTGTGGTTATTGTAGTAACGGTTGGGATAGCAAGGCCAAGTGCGTGAGGGCAAGCAATAACAATTACCGAAATTGCCAAAGTACCGGCAAAAATTGCAGGAAATGTTCCCTGGGGATTTAGAAAAAACCAGTAAAGGAAAGTGACGATTCCAACGCTAAGGGCAGTGTAAGTTAACCAAGCTGCTGCCCTGTCTGCCAACTTCTGGACCGGAGGTTTTGATTCCTGGGCTTCGCGGATAAGCTCCATTATTTGGGAAATTGCCGTTTCTTCTCCGGTTTTTGTAACTTCTATTGTCAGAGACCCATCGTTGTTGATAGCACCTCCTATAACCGGCTCTCCCGCTTTTTTGGAAACAGGTCTTGATTCTCCCGTAACCATAGACTCGTTTACAGAACTCTGGCCGTCCACAACGCTTCCGTCGATTGGAACTTTTTCGCCCGGCCTGACTAAAATTAAATCGCCCTTTTCTAATTCTTCAGTTTTGACATCTGTCACCTCTGACC
>Ga0156216_155_pt1 | contig 12307 bp, 8 predicted proteins | sample RifCSPlowO2_12_FD_116155 | JGI IMG/M metagenome (GOLD analysis project Ga0156216, IMG submission 116155) | Candidatus Curtissbacteria bacterium RIFCSPLOWO2_12_FULL_38_9
ACTTAAGTCACTGAAGGTTTATCTATTGGCAGCTTTGGTTGTTTTATCGACCATTATTTACACAAGACCCAAGAACTTCAATAATTATCCAGACGCCTTTTATTCTACGAACGAAGCAACAACTGCAATTTGGAATGAATTTTTACCAAAGTGGGCCTCAAAAACCCCTTTAGCCAGAAATAATTCAAAGCTCGGAAACAATTTGCAAATAATTGTGAAAGAGAAAAGAGAAAATTACCTTAGTTATCAATATCAACTGAATGCGTTAGAAGATACTGATTTGATTATAAATACCATTTATTTTCCGGGTTTTACATCCAGTATTGATGGTCACAAGGTGACGACGTCTTATGACGAAAATGGATTAATCAGCCTTAAATTGCCAAAGGGCGAGCACAAAGTTATAATCAAATACGGTAAAACCCCAGTTCATCTTTTTTCAGAATTGATTTCATTAATTTCTCTCACCGGAACTGGCATTTACTTTCTGTATCTTTGGCGAAAACAAAATTCTTAGTTACCGGCGGAGCAGGGTTTATCGGCTCTGAAATTGTCAGACAGCTTTTGGCAGCAGGTCATCATGTAAGAGTTGCCGATGACTTGTCCAAAAAGGATACCTCGATAGATAATAGGGCAGATTTTATAAAGGTTGACCTTACAGATCCCCAAAAAACCGAAGAAGTATTTAAGAATATCGATATATGCATTAACGCTGCTGCCAAAATCGGCGGCATTGGCTATTTTCACAAATACCCCGCAACAATATTATCCGAGAATAATAAACTTTACTCATCCACATTTGAAGCGGCTGTTAAATCAAAGATTCAAAGAATGGTCTATATTTCATCGTCAATGGTTTTTGAATCCGCAGCTCATTTTCCGTCAAGAGAAAAGGATATCCAAAAAATCCCGTCGCCTATATCCTCATATGGTTTTTCTAAATTAACAGGAGAGTGGTATTGTCATTCGTTCTGGGATCAATACAAATTGCCATTCTCTATCTGCAGACCTTTCAACGCTTATGGGATAAACGAATTTCCGGAAAGAGAAGTAGGATATGCTCATGTGATTCCGGATTTAGTCAGAAAGATTCTTTCAAATCAGTACCCGCTTGAACTTCTTGGTGATGGTCAGCAAACCAGATGTTTCACCCATGTTTCCGACATAGCAAGAGGAGTTATAGCTGTGGCACTTCACACAAATGGGCTAAATGAAGATTTTAATATCGGGAGCGACAAAGAGATAAAAATGATAGACCTTGCCAAGAAAATTTGGCAAGTTATGGAAGTAAAAAAAGCGTTTAAAGTAAAACATAAAAAGGGTTTTAAATTTGATATCAAACGCAGAGTTCCAGAAGTCACAAAAATAAAAAAAATGATAGGTTTTCAACCCGAAGTAAAATTCGAAGCTGGTTTAAAGGAGGTAGTGCAATGGCTGAAAAAGCAAAAAACTCAGGGAAAGTTTTAAAAAAATCTACGGTAGCAGTAATTGGTGTTGGCCGAGTAGGTTTCCCTCTCGCAATTTTTCTTGCCGACAAAGGGCATACCGTTTATGCAATAGATATCGATAAAGAAAAAATATCTACAATGTCTGCAGGTGACATGCCTTTCATTGAAAGTGGGGCTAAACCTCTTCTTGAAAAACATGTTAACAAATCTTTATTTTTCTCAACTAATTTTTCAGATATACGCAAAGCTAAAGTAATTATTCTTACTCTCGGAACACCTGTCGACGAAAACATGAATCCCTCCTTAGTTCAAATTGACAACGCCCTTTTTGCCATTTCGCCGCATTTCAAAGAGGGGCAAGTGCTAATCCTCAGATCTACAGTATCTCCGGGAACAACAAGTTACGTTAAATCGCACATAGAAGACTTAGGCAAATTTAAAGTAGGAAAAAACTTCTTTTTAGCTTTTTGCCCGGAACGAATCGCAGAAGGCAGATCTTTGGAAGAAATAGCCGAAATTCCCCAAATAGTAGGTGGAATTGATAGAGTAAGTACGCAAAAAGCAGCCGAATTTTTTAGAAATCTAAAAATCGAAGTTAATAGGGGAGACGACGTGTCAGCAGAACTTGCGAAGCTGTTTACTAACATGTATCGATACATAAATTTTGCGATTGCTAACGAATTTATGATTCTTGCAGGAAACCATAATCGGGATATTTACAAAATTGTCGATTTGGTAAATAAAAATTATAAAAGAGGTGGTCTTGCACTCCCCGGGTTTACAGGCGGGCCGTGTTTGTTCAAGGATGGATTCTTTCTGGTGGGTGACGTTCCATTTTCGGATCTTATCACAACAAGCTGGAAGATAAACGAATCTATTCCTTTATTTCTAATAAACCAAGTTAAAAAAAGAAGTAGGCTTGAAGGTAAAAAAGCCGTAATTTTGGGCCTAGCCTTTAAGAGTGAAATAGACGATATTCGCGAATCACTGGCATTTAAAGTTAAAAAAGCGCTGGAGCGAGAAAGGGCGAAAGTTTATCTTCACGACCCATTCGTCTTAGGTTACCAGAACGATCTAAATGAAGTGCTAAGAGATGCTGACTTCATTTTCGTTGCAACTAATCATTCCTTTTACAAAAAAATGGACGTCACAAAAATTAAATCAATTGTATCGAAAAATTGTGTTATTTGCGATGTCTGGAACGTGTTTAAAACAAATAAAATTATTTTTACTATTAAATCTCTACAACAACATTTCAACGAAAAAAACGACAAAGATCTAAATGATGTTTTCGAAACAAAATGACGGGATCTCTAAAACTCTCCATTTCAAGCCCTGCGAAGAAAAAGAGAACCGTAAGGTTATCTATAGTAATGCCCGTTTACAACGAAGGGGCAGTAATTCAAGAAACTATTAAACGAGTTGAATCATCAGTTAAAATTTCCCATGAGCTTCTGATTATCTATGATATGGAAGAGGATACAACTATTTCCCCTGTAAAAAAACTTCAGAAAAAATATCCCAATGTAAAGCTTGCGAAGAATAAAAGCAGAGGTGCTTTAAACGCCTTAAAAACAGGTATTTCAGAAGCAAAAGGCGATGCGGTTTGTATAATGATGTCGGATTTGACTGACGACCCAAAAGTCCTGAATAAAATGGTCGAGAAATACAACAGCGGATATGATGTTATTGCCGCATCAAGGTACATGAAAGGCGGAAAACAAATTGGAGGCCCGAAGTTCAAGCAATTTTTGACAAGAACTGCGGGTTTGAGTCTGCATTATTTTTTCGGACTTCCCGTTCATGATGCTACGAACTCCTTTCGACTATACTCAAAAAAATTTCTAAATAGTATCAAAATTGAATCGGATGGCGGTTTTGAGCTGGCAACAGAATTAACGGTTAAAGCTCACTTTAACGGGTATAAGGTTACGGAAGTTCCAACAACTTGGACTTACCTTGAAAAAGAATCACGTTTTTATTTAAGAAAGTGGCTTCCAAAATATTTAAAATGGTATTTGTTGGCAATAAACAAAAAGTTTCATGGATATCCTAAATTAGATGTGGGAAATGAGAGGTGAGAAGCTAGATATTGATGTGGGAGGGACGAGATCCAACATCTAACTTCAATTATCCACATTCTAATTTCGCACTTCTCACTTCCTAAAATTATACGATGATTAAACAATTTTGGTTTTTCCCATTAATCTTTGCTTTCTCTCTCTTCCTATTTTATCCCAGCCTAAATTATTATTTTTTTCAAGATGATTGGTTTGTCCTAAATTGGGTTAGAACTGGAAATTTGCTATCTTTTTTCGAATTCCGCACAGATATAATTTATTGGCGTCCTATTTCGATGCCGATATTTTTTTGGATTGGGGAAAAAATTTTCGGATTGAACCCACTTGGTTTCCACTTATTATCTTTCATCATTCACCTTTTCAACGTTTTTTTGATTAGCATAATATCCTTTTTACTTTTTAAAAATAAAAAAGCTGCACTAATTACGGGATTACTATATGCAACATCATCATTCCATTTCATGACATTATCTTGGCTTTCGCTAACCTGGAACGCTATTGGATTTTTCTTCTTTCAGATTTCAATAATCTTTTATATTTTAAATCGGAACAGAAATTCGTCTTCCTTATATTGTGGAATAATTATTTTTTTTCTTCTTTCTCTTGTTTCTACCGAGTTTGCTATTACATTTCCTATGTTAATCATTACACTTGAATTTATACTGAATGCGAAATCGAGAAAGGATTACCTTAGTATCATTCCTGTAATTGCTCCAATATTCATTGTAATTATTGCTTATTTATTAAGTAGAACAATTTTTTATCCTATCCCATCCAAAGGTGAATATGAATTAACTCTTGGTTTAGGAGTTTTTAAAAATTTGTTTTGGTACGGACTATGGCTATTTAATTTGCCTGAAGAACTAAAATATCAAATTATTTTATCCAAACTGCATGTAACTGAAAATTTCTTAAACGCTGCCAGAAATTATTTACAAATCATTATATTTACAGCAGTAATTAATGTTATTTTATTCTTTTATATTCTAGGTAAAGTTTTAAACGCAAAAACGATAAGATTGTTTATTACATCTGTAATCTTTTTTATAGCAGGGTTACTACCAGTATTGTTCTTAGCCGAACATTCGTTCCCTTATTATTTGACAATTCCTTCCGTTTTGCTTTTTGTTTTTATGGGTTTAACCCTAAGTCAATACTCTCAGAAATATAAATCCGAGAAATCAACTCTTCTGATCGTAATCTTTACTATAAGTTGGTTAGTAACCTCTCATACTACTTTAGCTTTGACTAAAAAAATACATTGGGTTACAGCAGAAGAAAATTTATCTCGCAAGTATATTAATATTGCTCACGAAAAATATCCCACATTACCTACTAATTTGACTATAGAAATTCCAAATTCCGGAAAGCAGATAATTCAATCACTGATGGACCAAAACGCAATGCAGGTTATTTATAATAATGACAAGGTAAAAACAGTTTACAAGTAATGCCTAAAACTTAATAGCAATCCGTGTGATATCATCTACGAAATTATGAAAACAAAAAAATACTTAAAATTTGTTAGAAGCTTCGGATATTTGAAAATCCTTGTTTTAACCATTGTTTCATTTAATATTTTTCTCGGCTCCTGGTATTTTATCCATGGCGATCTTGATTTAAATACTGACGTAGCCAGAGATTTTCTAATACTTAATGAAATTGAACAAAAGAAATTTATACTAATTGGTCCTAGGTCTGGAATAGGGGGAGTTTACCACGGGCCTCTTTGGGCTTATTTAAATTATCCTGCTTATTTGCTTTCCAATGCCGACCCAATTGCTGTTGGTTGGTTTTGGGTACTTTTAGTTATTTTATTTTTATTTTCCAGCTTTCTTGTGGTTAAAGATATTTTTGGTAGAATTCCTGCATATTTTTACGTAGTTTTGATGTCATTATTTTTTGTAAAGGAAACAAAGTATTTTATACATGTACACGGGTTAATATTTACAGCCCCTTTTTTTTATTGGTCCCTGTTAAAATATACCGAAAAATTTAATCCAAAATTTTTGATATTGTCTGTTTTGCTAGCAGGTTTACTTATTCAGTTTGAGCTAGCAATGATTTCCTTAATTCCAATTATATTTGCTTATATTTTCTTAAATTTACTCTTAAAGCGAAGAAACAAGTTATATCATCTTTTCCTATTTGTTTTTTTACTAATTCCGTTTTCAACGTTTATTTTATTTGATGTAAGACACGATTTTTTTCAGCTCAAAAACATTCAAATATATTTAGCTGATAGGGCTAACACTTGGATTGACTTACCTAAATTTCTCTTAAACAGAGCGGATTTTATCGTAAACGCAGCCTTCCAGTTCAGTACTAGTAAATATGTTGGCAATTTCTTTATTTTGATCCTTTTTTGCGCGTTATTAGCATTTACTTACAGAAGTACTAAATTTAAGAGGCACTATATTTTGTTTGTCTTTTTGACTGTTGTTTACTTTCTTTTTACTTTAATTAATAAATCCGCTCTATTAGGACATCACACTTTCATCTTTACACCGCTTGCTATTATTGTTCTTGCATCACTTACGATTGGGAAACATAAATTCGCGGCTTTGATAATAGTTGTAGCTTTAATTATTACTAATCAAATCGGAGTGATAGAGAGGTTAGTCAGTGATTACTCTAAAACCTCTAAATATGATGATTCTTGGAAAAATCTAAATGCTATAACTCAATTTGTGTTTAGAGGGGAGGAGTCCGAGTTTGGTTATTTTTTATATTCTCCGGATAAGCTTGCTTATGAGTCTAAATTTGCGATGGTATATCAGACAAAGAGATTTGAGAATAAAAAGGCTTTTTATTTTAAGAAGATGCCAGTAACTTACATAATTAGCACTCCCCCTCCCCCCGAAGACCCTTATGTATCACAGACTTACTGGAGAGAGAGTCAGATAAATATAAAAACTGACCCTGTTTTTAGGGAAGAATTCCCAAATGGTTATTTCGTTGAACGATTTGAATTGTCAGAAGAGGAGATTAAAAAACCTGTTTCTGCCGGTGAAGACAGTGGCCTTCACTTTAGGTAAGGGTTAATCTAATCTCTTTTTAAGCTGAGTTAGGTACGGCACTTCAAGTAACTCTTTATCATCAATAGGTAAGCCATGAAGCTCAATCGATATTTTATATAACCGTTCTGCTTCGTTAATATTCTCATCTAAATAGGCAATTACAGCACGAGATGCTGGAATACGTCAATCACCTGGTTTTATTTTTTCTGCTTTTTCCAAATAGCCTAGAGCGCATTCGAAGTTAAAGAATGGATTTTTAATACAATAAACCGCTGTAATAAATGCCAGTTGAAATTCATCATCTTGTGATACTTGCATTTCTTTTAAAAGTTCCTCTAAAGTGAAGGGAGCTTTTGCATTCTCCCACCAATCTCTTTCGACAATTTTATCTTTTTTTAGAAGATCAATAATTGAACTTGCTAAGAGATAGTGCCCTTCTATATTTGGATGAACATTGTCCAGAAATAGCGGATAACCGGTGATCATATTCGGTGAATGTTTCTTAAATATTTCTTCCGCGTCCAGGACCCTTACTGTCTTCCCATCTTCTAGTGTACGAACAAACTCGTTTATTTCCCTATTAGCCCGCCACTGAAGCAGGTCTTGGTCTTTCGCCTTTTCAAAATTATACCTGGCTTGATTCAAGTTTCCGCGAATTTCTTCAATCTGTGCCTGCATAAAAAGAAAATAAGCATCTTCCGGGTTTTTCTCAAGATGGTATTTTGTAATTTCTTGTGCTTCGTCCAGCTGGTTGTTTTTCAAAAGGGCACGAACTTTTGTTAGATCTGTATAACTCTTATCGCTAGGCGTGAAATAGGTTACTGGTTTCTCTGGTGGAGGCCACTCGCCAACATTTGACGTCGCAGTTATAAATATTAACGGTATGTTGTAGTCGCGTGAAAGTTCAGCGATTGCTTTGTAATTCTTTTTGAGAATTGCCATTTTTATCCAGTAGTAAGGCCCAACAAGCTTGTACGAAACCCTTTTTCTTTCGATGGGTTCTTCGTTGTCTTCTGGCGAATCCGGTTTTTTATTACCCTGACTAGCCGCTAGCAGTAAGCGGAATAAAACGCTTTTGTCCCTAAAAATGGATATTGTGCGATAAAGGGAAAGCGTATCAATTTCCGAATGTACAAATTCATTGTGACTAACATAAACGATCATTGCGTCAGGTTTATGCCAAAAAGTTGATACTATAGAATAACGGTCCATTGTAGATGTGAATCCGGACCATCCTAAATTCTTAACGTCAACATTTTTATTTTTTAAAACGTTGTGTAGCTGATAAGAAAGTTGATTAACATAACTAACCTTTGGTACCGGAAAACCGACCGTGGTCGATGCTCCGTAAAAATACAAACGTAGTACATCTTCATTGGATGGTTCAGGCGGAGGAATATACACTTTTTCAATTTTAGTCCGCAAATCTTTGTTCCCAAGATAATCTTTTAAAATCGTCACTGACAGTCCTCTTGCTATAAGTTCTAGGAGAACCAGTGTAACTATGGGAATTAAAACCTTAAAGTACAGGGGATATTTTTTTTGCGGTGATTTTTTTGGGTTTTTAACAAACGCTTCTTTTCTTTTCATCATGCTAGCCGCTTCAAACTTACTGGTCGTAGTGAATAATGAACTGGTTTCAAAACGCAGTGCATTAGTCATTCTCAGCTTGCCTGCCCTGAGTTTTATCGAAGGGACTGAGAATCAGATCCTCACTTTCGTGAGGATGACACAAGCGGTTTTGAATCGGGTTCTATCATTTAATTTCTTTAATAGACTGAGAAGGTTTATGATACCTTATTTTTTTAAGACGCTTAATAACCCACTTTTTAGTACAATAACAAACAAGGCTAAAATACCTAAGAGTGTAAGAGAAGCCCCAAGCTTAAAAATATCACTGTCATAATAGAACTCAACCTGATGTTCTCCAAGTCCAACCTCAACAGCCCTAAAAGTGGAGTAAGGTCTTAAAATTTCTGCTTTTTGGCCGTCTATTTTAGCTTTCCAACCGCTGTAATAATTATCGGTTAAAACAAGAAACTTGGGTTCGGGCGAATCAGTTTTTATCACAACTTTAGAAGGCTCGTAAGAAATTATTTCCGCTTTACCATTTAAAAATACATCTTCTTTATCTATTTCCTGCCAGTCGGAAGCAAGAAAAGCTCTATCAAAGGCTGTTTCGTTTTCAAAAATGGCAACCTCGCCTTTTTCAAATACTTTTATAAACCCGTTAAAATTAGAAACTATATTCCTATCTTCTCCTTCCACAACTAGATATTTAACACCTAGAATATCCAGTAGCTTTCGCTTACCCTCATCATTAAACGCTGTATCCAAATGGTCTTTGAATCCAAGCTCTGCATCTGAGCGGCGTAAGGCAATATAATCTTTGGGTAACCTTTGGGTTTCGAAAACGAAATTAGAATACGAATGGTTATTTAAGGAGTCGTATCCTTCGGGGTTAAATATTGCATACTGAGTTGCAAAGTTATTTGAAAATTTCCTGTCACCAACAAAAAACGTCCTGTGAATGCCCTGATTCTTAATGATGAATTCGAGGGCTTCGTTTTTCGGGAATACGTATTTTTTTTCTGAAAAGGATAAATATTTGTTGGAAAAATAAAAAATATTGGCTACAGTTACTAAAATTATTAAAACTGCCGCGTACTTTCTGTTTCTTATGAAAATTGTTGTAAAGGCAATAAGCGCAAATACTCCAAGAGGGATCACCAGGTTCCTTGCGCTTATTGCCAACTCTGGGGTAAAAGAAACTGCTGAAGAAAAATATCCTGCTTCATATGCAAGGTAAACAAATATGCAGACGAATAAAAAGACAAAAAAAGCTATGGTTTTAGCTAAACTTACTTTTTTGTTTTTCATCCAAAAATCAAGTCCAATGGCACCTAAAACAGCAAATGAAAAAGCCGGGACAAAGAGTATTCTATGAGGGATTGCCGTTGAAACGAGCGGTATTGGCAAGCTTACGAAAAAACGGGAGAAAAAAGAATCGACTACGATTAAAAGTGAAATAACTGCTGAAGCCGTAAAAAAGATGACGAGTGAGTCCCTTTTTTTAATTAGCGAAAAAAATGAAAACAAAAGGGGAGCAATGCCGACAAACAGTATTGCTTCATAATATTGAGCATTTCCGCCAAGAAAATGATTTCTGGTAGCCGGATTGCCAAAAAAATCCGGAGCCAGATAGGTGATCAGAGAAATTGGCGGTAAAAGATAACTTTTTACAACGCTAGAAAAGTCCACACCAGACCTTTGGGAATTAAAGAATAATTCAACAGATGGCAGGAGCTGGATGAAAGAAATAATTATACCCATCAAAATGCCTGAAATAGTTCGGGCATAAAATTTTAATTCCAAATTTAAAGATTTTGCCCTGTATAGCAAATAAAAGAATGCCAGTACTAGAAGATATATGGTTGTCTGCAAATATCCGGCAAATATAGAAATGCAAACGGAGAATACAAGAGTTAAAAAATAAAAACGTCTGAATTTACCTTGCAGCTTATCAATTGCCAGAAGTACTAAGGGTAAATACACAATCGAGTGTGGACTCATAACCACTTCTTCGCCCCACGTGATAATAAAAGGCGAAAAACCAAAAACCAAAGCCCCAAAAAAAGAGGCAATCGGGTTTAACTTTAGGTTTCTAAGGTAAGCAAATGTAAAAAAAGAAGCAAAAATTGTCGGTGTTATTCTAAGTATGTGCCAGAATGTAATCTGAGAGACAACAAGTCCTAAAATGTTTAAAGGGTAAAATACTGCTGTCTGAAAATCTGCAAAATGAGGATGACCGGAAAAAGCATATGGATTCCAGAATGGTATTGAAAAGCTGCGCAGCGTATCAAGGGTGATCTTGTAAAAAGGAAAATAAATCCTAAGCTGATCCCAACCGGTATCCTTGAAAGGTAAGTTTTCCCCGAAAATAGCGTAAAAAGAAACTAACAGGTGGCCATTTAAATTAACCTTACCAAAAAAAATTGGCCAAAATAAAACAAGAGTAAAAAAAGTAAAGATTATTAAAGTAAAAAGGTACAGTCTCTTCTCTTTCACTGTTTGGATAAAATATGCTGGATTTATACTAAAATATATGACAATCTACTTACTCTGTTAAAATATTTACAGCTCATTAGCGGAGTGGAATAAATTGAATAAATAATAACAAATGTACCCGAGAATTGCATTTTTCTTCAAAGATTTTTCCCTGTATTTAATTGTTGATTTAATTGCTGTTTTAGTCTTTATTTCTTCTGTATTTTTTCTAGTCAAATCAAAGTACGCGCTAAATGTTAAAAAAATTACTATTGCTGTTATCTTTTCGTTAGTTTCCACCGCGTTAATTTTTAGTATATTCGAAGGCTATTTCAGATACATTTACGATGAATCGGACGGACTTGGTTTTTTGCAGGTTAATAAAAGATGGCAAGAGAGGCATGTTGTATATAATAATTTTTTTAAAAGAGATAGGGATTTTAAAGTCGAAAAATCTGCTGGCACTGTGAGGGTAGGAGTGTTGGGTGACTCGATTACGTTCGGGGCAGGTATAGCAGACCCAAAGGACAGGTTTTCTGATATTTTACAAAAGGACTTCCGGCAAAACGGTATTAACGCTGAAATTTACAATCTAGGGGTACCTGGGCTGGATTCTCACGAAGAAATAAAACTGTATCAGGATTTGTCGTATCTTAACTTTGACATCATAGTTTGGCAATATTTTTTAAACGATATCCAGCCGGAAGATAAAGGTGGACCTGCGAAAATTATCTCCCAAGACGCTTATTCCAGTGATTTAATGAGTGTGCTAAACAAAAACTCTACCTTTTTTGATTTTTTATACTGGAGATTCTCTTCTAAATACGCTACCACGTTTGATCAACTTGGTTCACACTATTTACAGATGTACAGCGATGAATCAATTTTAAAAAGTCACGAGGAAGAACTTTCAAAATTCATCGGAGAACTTAAAGAGAAAGATAAAAAAATTATTGTTATAATTTTCCCCTTCATCGAGCTTATTGGTCCAGATTATCCGGCAAATTATGTTCATGATGAAATGAAATCATTCTTCAATTCTCACGATATTGAAGTTGTTGATTTGCTTAGCGATTTAAAAGATTCAAATTGGAAGAAACTCGTTGCAAGTAAGTTTGATACCCATCCCAACGAGAAAGTCCACAAGCTTGCAGCCGAAAAACTTTACGAAAAATTATATCCTGAGCTAAAATAAATTTTGAAAAAGTTCCTTTAAAATTTCTGGAGTAAATTGTAGATGAATACAATAAAGTAATATAAGGAAACTTAATATTTTAGATGAAAACTAATTTAGTGGCTATTATTATAATACTCTTTTTTAGCATAGTAGTTTCGCTTCCCCTATTGGAATCGGGTCTTTTTCTGATGCACGATGACCAGCACGTTGCAAGACTTTTTGTTTTTGATGAGGCGTTAAAAGCTGGCCAGTTTCCCGTTCGCTGGGTAAACGGATTGGGTTTTGGTTTTGGCTATCCGCTTTTTAACTTCTACCCACCTTTAATCTACATACTTGGGGAAATTTTTCACCTAGCGGGTTTTAGTTTTATTAACAGTATCAAGCTTGTTTTTTTCTCAGGTGTTTTTTTCTCAGGTGTCGCTATGTATATATTCGTAAAAGAGCTGTGGGGCAGGGCAGCGGGAGTTATATCTAGCCTTTTTTACTTATTCGTTCCTTATCGAGCATTGGATTTATATGTTAGAGGAGCACTGG
>Ga0156216_109_pt1 | contig 12081 bp, 6 predicted proteins | sample RifCSPlowO2_12_FD_116155 | JGI IMG/M metagenome (GOLD analysis project Ga0156216, IMG submission 116155) | Candidatus Curtissbacteria bacterium RIFCSPLOWO2_12_FULL_38_9
ATATTAACTGCTTATCCATCGACTACGCCTTCTGGCCTCGCCTTAGGACCGACTAACCCTACGTCGACGAACGTTGCGTAGGAAACCTTGGACTTTCGGCGCTCGGGATTCTCACCCGAGTCTCGCTACTCATACCGGCATTCTCACTTCACATCGCTCCAGTCTGACCTTACGGAAGACCTTCACTGCAATGCAAACGCTCCCCTACCACACTCGCGCACAGCGCGAGAAATTCCAATTTTCAATTTGAAATTTGAAATGAAAACTTAAAATTTAAATATTAAAAATTCATTAAAAATTAAAAATTTATAATTGAAAATTCTTGTGCCATGCACAAGTATTCCAAGCTTCGGTGATATCCTTAGCCCCGATAAATTGTCGGCGCGCCTATGCCATCCGCCAGTTGGCGGATCGACAAGTGAGCTGTTACGCTATCTTTAAAGGATGGCTGCCTCTAAGCCAACCTCCTTGCTGTCTGAGCACAAACACTACCTTTCACACTTAGGATACACTTTGGGACCTTAGCTTTGGATCTGGGCTGTTTCCCTTTTGCCCTGACCCGCTTATCCGGGCCGGACTGACTCCATGTTTATACGCTCTAGTATTCGGAGTTTGGTTGAATAGCAACATCTTGCGACACTACAATCCATTCAGTGCTCTACCCCTAGAGTTTAAAAACACGGGCTATACTTAAATATATTTCGGGGAGAACCAGCTATCTCCGCGTTCGATAGGCATATCACCCCTAACCACAGCTCATCCCAGCCACTTGCAACTGACACGGGTTCGGTCCTCCATCCGCCGTTAGGCAGACTTCAACCTGGCCATGGTTAGCTCACGCGGTTTCGGGTCTTCACTATACTGTAAAAAACGCGCTATTAACGCTCGCTTTCACTTTGCCTACCCACGTCAGACGTGGTTAAACTACAGTATAGAGAAACTCACCGGTTCATTCTTCAATAGGCACGTCGTCACCATCCTACGCTCTTCACTTCGTTCAGAGCTACGGAATGGCAAGCCCCTCATCCATTTGAAAGGTTTACCGATCCGAAGCTTTTTGCTTGAACGAAGCAAAAAGCGAAGGACGGCTCCGGCTGCTTGTTAGCGTTCAATTTCAGGTACTTTTCATTCCCCTCCCGGGGTACTCTTTCACCTTTCCCTCACGGTACTAGTTCACTATCGGTCGCAACACATATTTAGTCTTGGCGGGTGGTCCCGCCGGATTCCCACAGGATTTCGCGTGTCCCGTGGTACTTGGGATTCTTCTAAGGTTACCATTGATTTCGCTTACAAGGCTTTCACTCTCTATGGCCAGACATTCCAGACTGTTCAACTATCGCAAGTAAATCCCCGTATTGAAGTCCCACGACCCCTTGCCCGCAGGGCAAGAAAATCCTAAATCTCAAATCCCAAATCCTAAACAAATTCTAAATACTAAATGTTTCAAAATATCTTTGATATTTTCTTATCAAATTTCAAACATTAGAATTTTGAAAATTATTAGAAATTAGAAATTATCTGCCAAAGGCAGACCCTCCTTTGGAGGGGAAATTAGAAATTACTTGTCCTTTGGACAAGGTTTAGACTTTTCCCCTTCCGCTCGCCGCTACTCAGGGAATGGCCCTTCGCCAAGGCTACGGACCACAAGTCACTTTTGCTTGCAATCCGAAGTCTTGACGAAGGATTGTTTTCTTTTCCTCGCCTTACTTAGATGTTTCAGTTCAGGCGGTACCCCTCCTCGAGCTATGTATTCCCTCGAGGATTCATGCATAGCTCGAGGAAATCCTAAAATCTAAATCCTAAATCCTAAACCCTCCTTCGCTTTGAAAAGCTACGGATGGGCAAGCAAATTGCCTGCTCCTCGGAGCTTTAGCGTAGTGAGTTTAGAAATTAGAAAGCGAAGTTTTACTTCGCAAAATTAGAAATTAGAAATTACTCGTGCTATGCACGAGGATTTCTCCATTCGGAAATCGCCGGGTCAAAGCTTGACGGCAGCTAACCGGCGCATATCGCAGCCCTCCACGTCCTTCTTCGGTGTGTTGCACCAAGGCATCCATTGAACGCATATATTATTACCCTTTATCCCGTACCGAATGGTACGGGGAAATTCCATCCAGTTTCAAAAAAGCTAAGCTTTTTAAAAAACTTTGAGAATTTCTTTACTTTACCCGACTAAATTTTTGCTTATGCAAAAACTTTGACGGGTTTACCAGTATTCTGTTGTTAAAGAGCGGTCTGCCGAAGGCAGACAACAATTAACAACTAACCATTAACAATTGACTTCTTTATAAAATTCCAATTTTGCTTAATGTTAATTGTTAAATGTCAACTGTCTTCGACTACGTCGAAGTGTGGACCCGAGCGGACTCGAACCGCTTATCTCCGCAGTGCAAATGCGGTGTTCTACCCGGTGAACTACGGGCCCCGAACAAAGTATCTGGATTAAATAATACAATCGGAACTCGTCCCACTTGGCAGATCTAAGCTTGACTCCATCCCGAATCCAAAAACTTTGTTCGGGGCGGGCCCGTCCGCCACGCGAATCCTCTATATTCTGTTAACTTGCATGTCCTCCGAAACTTTAGTGAAGGAGGATTAATTTGTGATGAAAGCTAAATTTACCGCCAGGTCAGACGTTGCCAAAGTTGAGGTTAATTTGGAAATTTTTCAACATATGAAATTTAACTTTCACCCTCGTCACGTTCAGTTTAAATGAATGTGACAAAGATTTGAAAATCACTGCAGAGAGTATAGCAAGGCAAACTCTTGAGTGTCAACAGATGAATAGTTGGGTGGATGGATAATTCGGTGATTGGGTACTAGGAGAGTTTTTTCCACCAATCTATCAAACTACCCAACCTGTCAATTTGAATTTATTACCTTCGGTATAAATTCAAATATATCACTTGCCGCTACGCCTTCACCAAAATTATCTGCCGCCATTTGCCCGGCTACCCCATTAATGTATGCGCCAATATGCGCTGCTTCAAACAAACCAACACCGCGCCCGAGCAAAGCTCCAACAATCCCGGCAAGCGTATCGCCAAACCCTCCTTTAGTCATCTGAACTGAACCTGTATTATTCGTAACAGCCATTTCGCCATCCGTAATAATATCGATGTGGCCTTTTAAAAGAATTACTGACTTGTATTGAATTGCAGCCTTTTTCGCTTGCGCCATTCTCATTTCAAATTCAACATCAACTCTCTCACCCTTTAAAAGAGTTGAAAGCTCGCCTGCGTGAGGAGTTAGAATAAGATGTTTCCCTTCCCCAACTTCCGGCTTTTGAGCTAGCGCCAAAAGTGCATCGGCATCTAAAACCATTGGTACTATAAATTTGGTAATTAATTTCCTGATTGCTGTCAAAGTAATTGCTGCTCTTCCAAGCCCGCAACCCAAAACTACAGCATTAATTTTACGAACGTGCGCAACATCAATTATTTCGTTAACATGACTGGAAGTTAAATAATCTCCTCTGAGCGGATATGTAATTAAATCAGGGAGAGTATGTGAAGCCACATCAGCCGCTCGCTGCGGGGCAACAACCGTTACCAGATCCGCACCAGAGCGAACTGCCGAAACCGCTGCCAGCGTTGCCGATCCACTATAAAATTTTGACCCGCAAACAACCAAAACCGAGCCGTAATTTCCCTTATGAACCCAATCGGGGCGAGAAGGGTAGATTTTAGATAAATCCATGGGCAGATAGTTAGCACCTACTGATTGTACAACAGAAAATTAAATTTGTGGCAAGATTATAAGGTAATTCCCCATCTGTACCAGCTCAATCAATCTATTCGAATATCCGTATTCATACCGTCCAGCTTTGCTGGACTAAAGTATTACGAGTTCCCAATAGCTATTACTTGTTCAATAAGTCGATTCGAGTACCCAAACTCATTATCATACCAGGCAAAAACTTTGACCAAATCGCCGTCAACGACTTGAGTTAGCGAAAGATCGACAATTGCTGATTCGCTGCGGCCGATGATGTCGGACGAAACCACCGGATCTCGAGTTACTGCCAGAATACCATGTAAAGGAGAATCCTTAACAGTAGCGTTTTCCAGCACCTTGTTAACTTCATCAATCGTAACTTTTTTACTTAAAAGGAATGTAAAATCGGAAATTGAAACAACCGGAACCGGCACTCTTAATGCCGTTCCTTCAAATAAACCCTTCAACTCCGGAATAGCTTCGGTTGTGGCAATAGCTGCCCCGGTTGTTGTTGGCACAATATTAATAGCGGCAGCTCTTGCTCTTCTTAAATCTTTATGTGGCCCATCCTGAAGATTTTGATCTGCTGTGTAGCCATGTACGGTAGTCATCATTGCCTTTTTTATACCAAATTGCTGATTTATGACCTTGGCCACCGGTGCGATGCAGTTTGTAGTGCAAGAAGCGTTGTTGATAACATCCTCCCCTGCGTATTTTTCTTCATTGACACCTAAAAGCAACGTCGGTGTCTCTTTGCCCGGCGCCGAAATGACCACTTTTTTAGCACCCGCCGCTATGTGTTTGCCAGCATCTTCTTTTTGGGTAAAGCGACCGGTAGATTCAATTACCACATCAATCCCCAAATCTTTCCAAGGCAAAAGGGACGGGTCTTTTGTAGCAAAAACTTTGACTGTAAAATCATCAACTTTAATCTGCCCGACCTCTTTCCCCTCCGTATCTTTGGGCAACACCTCCGAGGTGTTCTCTTGTTGTCGACCAGGCTTCACCTCGGAGGTGAGACTGGGATCGACTATCCCCTCCACTTTCCGGCTCCATGCCCCGTAAACCGAATCATTCTTTAGAAGATGAGCAAGGACATTTGCATCAGTAAGATCGTTTACCGCAACAACTTCAATTTCCTCGCGGTGCTTATCAAACCATACTTTAAACGCTTGCCTACCGATCCTGCCAAAACCGTTAATTGCGACGCGAATCATCTAATATCTCCTTTATTTCGCGGAGCAATATCAGAGGTGCGCCCTGAGCGAAGTCGAACGGGCGATCTGCTGATACTGCAACTTTAATCATATCTTTAGTTTACAACTGACCTTTCGATAAACTCAAGGTCAACCTAAATTACATCGAAGGTTGACAACTAACTTATAACAACCGACTCTGTATTCAGCTGTTTAACCTCCGGAATCAATGGCTAGCCTTCCAGCTGGCACTTTAGCAGTCGATGTATCTAGTTTGCCAGCTTTTCTAACAAAATACTTCCTAATCTCCTCAACCCAAATAATCGAAGTTGCAAGCGCAATCCCAATCACCCATTGCCCGATATTTATATCTACCGTGTGCAAAATCTTGTTTCCAAACGTTGTTTCAATTGCCACGAACTGAAGTATCAATACAATCACAAACGCCGCATTAAGAAAATTATTATTTAAGGGAATAGTAAAAACAGATCTTGTCCTGGAACGTACGTTTAATGCGTTAAACCACTGAACCGCAGAAAGAACCAAAAGCGCCATTGTCCTAGCATACTCAAGCGAATAACTTGCTTTGTAATAATTAAACACCGGCAAGGTAATTAGCAGCATAACCCCACCCATCAACATAATTCTTCTTATCATTAACTTGTCAATTAAATTATCGCTGTTAACGTCTTCTTTGGATTTCAGCTGCCTCTTTGTCGGAGAATCCTGCGCGAGTCCTACCACCAAAAAACCGTCGGTTACAAAATTCAGCCAGATAATCTGAACCGCAACCAAAGGAAGCGGCAAACCAATTAAAATCGCCCCCGAAATAACCAAAACTTCGCCAAATCCGGTCGAAAACAAATACAAAATGTTTTCTTTAAGGCTAATGTATATCGCTCTGCCTTCCCGAATCGCATCAACTATTGTCGAAAAATTATCATCTACCAAAACAATATCACTGCTGTCTTTGGCAACCTGAGTTCCACTTCCCAACCCTATTCCTAAATTAGCTGCCTGAAGAGCTGGAGCATCATTAACACCGTCACCCGTCATTGCACAAACATGGCCTTTTTTCTTAAAAGCATTAACAATTTTTAATTTGTGCTCTGGCGTAATGCGGGCGAAAACAGATACTTTTTCAATTCTTTCCTCAAGCTCAACTTCCGCCAACTTTTCAACATCCTCACCGGTTAAAACCGTATCCCCTTCTTCATATATCCCAACTTTTTTGGCAATGGCTTTGGCAGTTTCCGCATAGTCTCCGGTCATCATTACAACCCTAAAACCTGCCCGTTTGGCTTCTTCTACACTTGACGGGACCGACTTTCTAGTTTCCTCTTCTATAGTAAGAAGTGCGTGGCCGAATAATTTTTTCTTCGGGCCAAATACCGCTAAACCCACAACTCTTAAACCTTTTTGGGCAAACTTGTGGTAATCTTTTTCAAGGTCGTGATCGATCTTTAACTTTTTACTCAAAAATTCCGGGGCGCCAACTAACACATGCCATTTTTCGCCCTCTTTCGCAAAGGCTGCTTCTATATACCGCTTTTTTGAATCAAATGGCCGGGCAAAGTCTGTCTTATATTCTTTTGACAGCTTCTCCCTGTTTAACCCCGCTTTCAAACAAAGAGTAGCAATTGCAGCTTCTGTCGGGTCTCCGGAGGGTTTCCAGCCGGTGTGCTCGGTGTGAACAACATTTGCCTTTAAGGAAAGCAGACACAAACCTAGCAGCTTCTCAAGTTTTGCTTTTTGTTTACTGTTAGTTATCTTAATTTTTCCTTTAGGCTCGTATCCCTCACCGGTAACTTCAATTAATTTACCATCCAAATTCACTTGCTTAATAACCATTTGGCCGGTTGTAATCGTTCCGGTCTTATCAACTAGTAGCGCGTCGGCATTCCCGAGTGCTTCAACTCCTGCTAGCTGGCGGATTATCGCTTTTTCTTTGGCCATTCTCCAGATGCCGCCTGCCAAAACAATCGTTACGGCAATCGGCAACCCTTCCGGAACAATAGAAACAGCCAGACCGATGACAGCACTTACAATTTCGATAAACTCGATTCCGCGAAGCAAACCTAATATTAATGTAATAAATGCAACGCCGAAAACTGCAAAAGCAATAAAGTGGGTAAGTTTATTTATTTTATTTGCAAGCGGCAGCGGTAAATCCGAAGATTCCAAAACCTCTTTGGAGATTTTCCCAAGTTCGCTGTCAAACCCGGTAGTAACAACCACAGCTTCACAGTACCCGGAAACCACACTAGTGCCGGAAAAAACCATATTTTTCTGGTCTCCCAAAACCAGATTTTCTTCGCGAATTACCTCCGATTTTTTCCCGACTGCATACGCTTCCCCGGTTAAGATTGACTCGTCTACTTTTAGAAACTCAGCACTTATAATCCTGGCATCTGCAGTCACTCTATCGCCTTCTTTTAAAATCAAAATATCACCCGGAACTACATGTTCAGAAGAAATTAAATCTTCCTCGCCGTCACGCCTAACTAAAGTCTTATGTCTCGTTAAATTTCTAAGTCTCTCTAAAGAATTTTTTGCTTTTCCTTCCTGAATTGTCCCAACGATTGCGTTAACGACAATTACTGTCAAAATTACAATGGCGTCTACATTTTCACCTAAGACTAAAACCAAAAGTGCTGCAAAAATTAAAATGTAAATGAGAGGACTCTTAAACTGGCTAATAAATATATCAAATATTGTTTCTTCTTTGTGACGTGCTAGTTCGTTAGCTCCATAAGTCTTTAGTCTTCTTGCCGCATCATCATAGTCTAGACCATTTTCCTGTTTTACAGTCCATTCTTCTAAAGCCTCTTTGGCACTCTTTTGATACCACTTCATGACAAGTCAAACTTGCCTATCGAGTTTGACTCGATGGGCAGGAATAAATGAATTTCAAATAATTACCAATTTCAAATTTACAACTTCCAATACCTTTGTTCTTGTTTTTATTAGAAATTAGAAATTAGAAATTTGCCATTAGAAATTCGTTATTGTAGCGCTTCTATTGCCGGCAATTTTTTACCTGCCAAAAATTCCAGCATCGCCCCGCCGCCGGCAGAAACAAATGAAAACTTCGTCAGTAATTTATTCTGTTCCAAAAATTGCGTGGTTTCTCCTCCGCCGACAATACTATGTGCGCCGCTTTCGATAATCGCTTGAGCAACAGACAAAGTACCGTGGCCATATCCTTCCTCAAACATACCTTGCGGGCCGTTCCAGACTACCAACCTTGCACTTTTGATAACTTTCAAGAATTTCTGTATTGAATCCTCTGCCAAATCCTTATTTTCACCGGTTAACTCAGCGACAATTACATTATCTGCAGTTCTTCTGTCGAATTTTTTGATTTCAATCGGCAACTCTCCACCTACTAAGACAAAATCCGCAATTTTGGAAAGGTTCTCAATAACCGGCAATTTCGTTTCAATTTTAGCTCCGCCGACTATAACCACCAACGGATGATCAGGATTCCTAACTACTTTAGATAGCTCATCAACTTCATTTTTTAAATGAATACCCATTGCAGATGGCAATAATTTTGGCAGGGCAACCATAGATGCGTGATTTCTATGACAGACGGAAAAAGCGTCGTTTACATAAAAATCGGCTAAGTTTGCCAGTTTTGAGGCAAAATCGCTATCGTTTGCAACCTCTCCCGGCCAAAATCTCAAGTTCTCAAACAAAGTAACCTGGCTGGCAAGCACTCCCGATCCGGTATCGGGATTATCGGGATTAATCACTTGCCCTTCCAAAGCCTCGGGCGAAGAAGGGAAGTCGCTCTTAAAAACAACCGTTCTTTTTAAAATTTTTTGCAAGGGGTCAATCAGTTGCTTTGTAGAAAGTGTGGGGTCCACTACTTTCGGACGATCAATGTGACCAATGATTATAATTTTGGCATTAGAATTAAATAGTAAATCTGCTGATGGCTTTAAGTTGGTTAATCTCGTCGACGATTCCTCCAGTGAAACTTCACCTAAGGGAATATCAAGATCGGCGCGAAGCAACACTCTTTTACCCGAAACTTGAAGGTCGACAATCTGCTTCACTATCTAATTATCTACGACAATTTAGCAATTTATCAATGGAACAATTTAAAATTCGGGTAATTTCCACAATGTCCTAGCTTCGCCAACTAAATAAAGCGAGCCTGTGACGAGAACCAGCCTTCCGTCATTGCGAGTCCTGAGCTTGTCGAAGGACGCGGCAATCTCTTTTTTAGATTGCTTATCTTCGCTCGCAATGACAACCGAGTTAATCGCCTCAAAAACCGCCTCCTGTGAATTACTATATACACCTGTCAAGGAGACTCCTTGACGTCTAACATAAGCTGCGATTTCACAAGCGTCAACAGACGCAAAAAAACCCATATCCGTCGGAGCATTAAACTCCGTCGCGATTACTTTCTTAACCGGCAGATTTTTAATCAGCAAATCCAGCATTTTCTTCCAATCTTTTCCCCTCTTAAAAGCAACAACAAGGGTAAGTTTCTGGTTTCTGGTTTCTGGTTTCTGGTTCTTGATAAATTCGATTAAGAATCGCATTTTGTCGGTGTTGTGTGCACCATCCAAAATAACTCCCTGCTCAATTTCTTCTAATCTAGCTTCCAAGCCTTTTTCAAAAGCCTGTTTGACTACTTCCTTTTTAACCTTAATTCCAAGGCTGGAAACTGCCAAAAAAGCCAGTATTTTACTGGAAAATGCGAATGATTTACCCATATATCTTAATATATCATTAGGTAACCTTTCATATAAATTTATATCAGATTTTAGGGGTTTAACCCCTAATTGGGTATTAACTTTGATCAATGGAGCATTTTTTGCTTTAGTCCACCTCGGCTCGCCGCCAAGAGATATAAGAGGTGCCGAGGCGAGACGGGCGACTTTTTCGATAACTTTGAGCGCTTTTCCTGTTGCTCCGGTGACAACAGTGTTTGCTGACCTATTTTCAGTGTTTTCAGTTTTAAATTCAGTTCCCTCTGTGGTTGCAGCTTTTATTATCCCTGCCTTTTCTTCGGCAATTTTTTCAATTGTCTTCCCTAATATCTCAGTATGATCAAGCCCTACATTAGTTATCAGAGTAATCTGTGGTCGCAAGATATTCGTGGCATCATACTTTCCACCAAGCCCAACTTCCACAACCGCAAAATCAACTTTCTCCTGCGCAAAATATTTAAAACTTGCAGCAACCAATATTTCAAAATAACTGGGTAAGCCAACTCTAGAAGCCTTCATTGACTCAACAATAGGCCTTATTTGACTTATAAGACTTATTAATCGATCGACCGGAATTGGTCCGCCTCTAAACTTCTGACTTCTGAATATCTGCATCCTCTCACCGATGTAGGTAAGATGTGGAGAAAGATGAAGACCTACTTTTAAGTTTCCAGTTTGCAGCTCGCCTCGCTTCGCGAGCGAAGCGGGTTGCCAGTTGCCAGAGTTCATTTTTCTGGTTTCTGGTCTCTGGTCTCTGTTTGCTTGCTCCAGCAGTCGCGCAATGTAATATGCCGTACTCCCTTTGCCACTTGTCCCCCCGACATGAACCGATTTAAATTTTTTTTCGGGGTTTCCCAGAAGCTTTAATAAATATTCAATCCTCTCAAGCCCTAAATTTTTCTTTGAATATGTTTGCGGAATAAAGCTTTCCAACCACGCCCGACATGCATAATAGTCTTTAAACATATTTATTCCACCCTAATGTTAAGTTTAATTGTGAAACTAATGTTTTCTAGAAACTGCAAGTCGTTGCGGGCGGGCCAATCACGAACTTCATAATAATCTTTCAACATTGCGCCTGATTATATAATACATCGCTCATTGACCATCACTTTTGCTAAACTTAAACTAATGAAACCCAAAAATTACTTTGTCTACCATTTCACTTACGCACTTCCGAAATTTATTAAATCACGCCCAGAAAGACTGGCCGAAGAAGCCAGATACTTAAATATCTGGGGGCTTTTTAGAAATCTTTTTGCACCATATAAAAGATTAATTCTAGGCAAAAACGCTACACTGCTCGACAGACTTTCTTTTAATCTGGTTTCCCGAGGAATCGGAGCGGTCGTTCGATTATTCCTCATAATTTTCGGTATTTTTCTTCTAATTATCTTTGCTTTCGTATTTATTATCCAAGTTATTTTCTACCTTCCCCCAATTGCATCACTCACGGATTATTTGCTTTTCCGCCGCTATACTTTCTTTGACTATGATATTGCAGACCCCAAAAAATTTATTTCCAAACTTGAAAGATCAGAATTTTATAAAGGGCTCAAATTATTTTTTGATGAGGGTTTCGATAAATCGATATCGAAAATTCCTGCACCTTCCACATTCAAAGTAAATGCTGGGCAAAACTTGAATGAGATGTTTGCAGCGCTTTCACAAAACTGGCCGAGTTTAACAGATTATCTCGCTGAAAAAAATATTAACAGTCAGCAATTTACAACTCTTGTGCGGTATCTGGACCATCTTTACAATGATCCGACTCCTGCTAAAAAAGATCCAATAGGCTACGGCCTTATCTACGGATACACGATTACTCTCGACAAATTCTGCACAGAACTTACGCATAAAAAAATTACGAGTCCTTACTACAACAAGACTCTTGTTGAAAAAATTGAAAATATCCTTACTCGCCCACATGCCAACAATGTGCTGATGCTTGGAGAAGTCGGTGTCGGTAAACACAGCGGAATTGTAGATTTGGCGTCTGCAATTACCAGACGCCAAATACCCAGTTTAAATGATAAAAAAGTATTGTTAATGGACACGGTTGCTCTCCTTTCTTCAAGTAAAAATCTTTTAGAAATTAAAGGCAATTTCGAAGCACTTTTAGAAGAAGCAAAACGTGCCGGCAATATTATTTTGGTGATTGACTATGTCGATAAAATCAGCTCATCGCTTAACGACAGAGTTGATTTCTCGGACGTTTTAAATTCTGTTCTGACTGACAATTCTCTTCCTATCATTGGGATTACTAACTACGACGATTTTAATAACAATATCAGATTAAACCCTTCGTTTATGAAATTGTTTGAAAAAGTCGAGGTCGCCGAACCAAAGAGCGAAGAAACCATCCAGGTTTTAATTGGCACAGCACTCGAAATTCACGGTAAACAACATATATCTACCCAGTACCAAGCAATTCTGGA
>Ga0156216_156_pt3 | contig 9036 bp, 8 predicted proteins | sample RifCSPlowO2_12_FD_116155 | JGI IMG/M metagenome (GOLD analysis project Ga0156216, IMG submission 116155) | Candidatus Curtissbacteria bacterium RIFCSPLOWO2_12_FULL_38_9
GATATCCAAAAACGCTACCAGCAACATATTCAAACGCCGCCACAATCTAAATTTAGAAAGATAACTTCTAAGATTCCCCTAAACAGATCTCATTTCAAAACCAAAAAAATAATACTTGCCGCCCTCATCCTATTTTTTCTAATAGGAGTAAAAACCAGCCTTGATATTTATCTGGCAGCCTCGTCTCTAAAAGCCGCGAGAGAATCTTTTACCATCGGCGATTTAAATAGGGCAGAAGAAAAATCAAAAGCTTCCGGCAAATCCTTCAAAGCAGCAGCTAATAAATTAAAAATCATTACTTTCCCGTTTTCGCCAATTTTTCCTACTCAAGTCACAGCTATAAATGACAGTCTATCTAGCGCTTATTTGGGCACCAAAGCTCTTAATTTATTCTCGCAGGGAGCCCGGGCTCTTTCTATTGACCTTGCATCAGTTACTTCAAGTGAGAAAGAAAAAACTTCTCTAGACACCGAAACTGCCGGTGCTAACTTTCAAGAGGCATATTTAACGTCAACTCAGGCGCTAAAACTCGCGCAAACTGCCAAACAAGGGAATTTATTCTTAAATAGTCTTCAAGATATGGAAATTCAATTCAGGGACTTAACCAATTACTCGTCTGCCGCAGCTCAGTTTGCAGGTTTTCTTCCCGACTTTATTGGCAAGACAGATAAAAAAACGTACCTAGTTCTTGTCCAAGACAATAGTGAGCTTCGTCCCGGGGGTGGCCTTATCATTAGCTTCTCGGAAATAGTCTTTAATAGTGCCAAGTTAGCTAGTTTTACATTTCAGGATATTTATACCATCGAGAGCAATCTAGAAGAAAAAATCGAACCGCCAAAAGAGTTATCCGGAAAACTTGGTATCGAACAACTATATCTTCGAGACTCCAATTGGAGTACAGATTTTACCGCAAACGCTGCTACCGCTAGGGATTTTTACCAAAAAGAGACAGGTAAAAGTGTAGACGGTGTTATTGCGATCGACACATCTTTACTTAAGAGTTTACTGGGCATTATCGGTCCATTGAATATTTCTGGCCAAGATGTATCCGGCGACAATATAGCCGAGACACTAACAGCTCAAACTGACAATGTTTTCCTCGCGAATTTATCGACCGAAATATTTAATAGAGTTGTAAGTTCGATCTCTAATTCTCAAGACACCGAAGAAATTCCTTTTCTCGATCTGTTTAACGCATTCCGACAAGCGCTTTATTCAAAACACATTCTGGCAAGTTTCGACGATAAAAATTTATCATCACTTGTCAAAACTAAGGCTTGGAACAATTCCCTGCCTCCGGTAATTTTCGATCCGGCCGATGATTCTAAAGGGGCCCGCGACTTTTTGGCGCTATCCGAAGCCAATCTTGGCGCCAATAAAGTTAATAGATTCATTGAAAGAAACATAGATTATGAAATGACTGTAGGCAAAAACGGCAGCCTTACGGCAAATTTAAAAATCACATATAAAAATAATTCTCAAAGAAACTCTTACACTAATTTCTTGAGAGTTTACGCCCCGTTTGCATCAAGCCTGACGTCCTACTCAAACGGAGAGAATGAGGATCTCGACGAAGTCGAAGTAACTCAAGCTAGTAACTTACAAGTTTTCTCTACTTTTGTTGAGGCAGCCCCAAACGAATCAAAAGTAGTCGAATTTACTTATAAAATTCCCAAAACAATCAAACTCGAAAAATCCCCAAGTTACAATCTTTATGTTTCCAAACAGCCGGGAACCTTAAAAGACCCGTTTACCTTCACTTTCAATTTACCCGAAAATATCCAAATCGAATCAGTCGGCAGTGATACATCACACAAAAACCATCAAAATTACTCAGAAGAAACTAACCTTGAGGTAGACCGACAGTTTGAAATAAGTCTTCTAAAGAAGTAAAATTGCAAGTATGAAAGCGATCGACATGACGCGGATTTATAGAGATTATAAAGGTAAGTGGGTCGCTCTTAAAAGTCCCACAGATATGACCGTTGTTGCTTCTGCAAAAACGCTACAAGAAGCACTCTTTAAAGCGCAAAAGAAAGGCATAAAAATGCCACTAATGGTTGACATTCCCAAGGAAATGCTTCCGATCGTGGGCTTGGGAAAAATTTCCTCGTAATGGTTTTTCCTTATCGGCAAGTTTCTTCAGAAATCAGACGACCAGTAATTCCTGTCATTTTAAAAAATAGATTCCCACTGCCTGAAGGCAGTGGTTCTCTGATCTTCGCTCAAGATTCGCTTCATCTCCGGCTTAAAAGCCGGAGTTTTTCCGCTCAGAATAAAAGCAAATTCGTGCTCTATTCGGGCTTAATCGATTCTGGCGCCGATTATTGTATTTTCAATATTCAAATAGCTAAAGAACTGGATATTCCGTTGCAATCGAAAAAGATCAGTTTAAAAGGTATTGGTAGAGAAAAAGTTACCGGTTACCTAGGGAAAGTCGAAATCAGTATTAATGGTCTAAACTACGATCTCACCGCCATTTTCGCGGAAATGGAAGAGTTCGGTCATGGAATCTTAGGACAAAAAGGGTTTTTTGATCGTTTTGACGTTAAGCTAAGTTATCAAAAACAAACACTAGAAATTAAACCTGCAACTAAAGAAAGTTAAAAAGCAATTTTCCCGCAACCGGCAATTTGAAATTGAAGTTGTGAAGAAGTAATTATTTGATTATTTTCGATCTGCTCTACCGAACAAGCCCGCGCCACCTGCGGCTGCTCCGCTTCCACCCAAACCTAATCCAATACCAGCCGCCGGTGCAACTGCTGCCCCTACCGCCGCTGCGCCACCTACTAATAGCGCAATTAAGATAGCCATCCAAGCTGGGTGCCTTTTGGCAAAATTTATCATCTTTTCCCAGTTGTTTGGGAATCTTTCCTTCAACGTTTTCTTCGCAGATTCTGCTCTTGTAACTCTATCAAACACTGCTTGTGCCATTTCTGGATATTCTGCAGCTATACCCATGAAATACTCAAGTTCAAGATCACCTCTGCCTCCCTGATTAATTATTCGGTCCGCTAAATACCTTGAATATTGGGCTCGATCTTCTATACTTAACGGCTGACCTTGCCCAATGGCTTCTTGAATTTTTCTTATTTTAGCCTCTGTTGCGTCCTGAGTGACCTCCATTATTTCCTGTAAGTATTTAGAACGCGCCTCTTCATCCATTTGTAAGTAGTCTTGCCGCGATACCCTTCTTAGAGTATCTTGACTCATGCGATCTTTTAACGTAAATTCGTCTCTTTCTCTTTGTAGAGCTTTCTCCAGTGCGTCCTGGTCCTTCTTTAAAGTTTGACGCAGATTAACTAATTTTTCAGTCAATTCAGACTTTTTATCTTCGAGCTGGGTTCTTTTTTCATCACTTTTGGTTCCTGTTATTCTTTCATCAAGCTTATCGATTTCATCTTCTAAGTCGGTAATCTGTCTCTTCCAATCATCAATATTTGCCCTTAATTGACCGGGATCAGCAGCTTCTCTTTGGAGATCTTCGAGTTCTTTGGCTTTTGTCTCTCTGTCTTCTTGAGTTTGTTCTGTTTCATGTTGGCCGGATTTTTGTTCATAGACACCTTTAACCTCGTCAGCCTCCCCTTTGGCTTCACGCAGCTCATCTTCTATAGCTTTGATGGCGTTTGCATCTTGCTCACCTTGCGGTTTGGCTTGTTCGTCTCTTAGTCTTTGTTCAAGAGTCCTTGCAACAGATTGTTTTTGTTCATTTAGCCCTTTAAGCTCATCTGCACTCTTCGTTCCTAGGTCAGCTATTCTCTCCGCTCGTTGTCTCTCTCTCTGCCGTATTTGGTCTCTCTCGTTTATTCCAGTGGAGGCCCCAGATCTTTCGTTAGCAACTGTTTGCAACAGAGCAAGCTCACCACGTGCTTGATTCCAATCGTTAATAAATTGTTGCCTTTGTTCAGGGCTAATTCTGGCCTGTGTATTGGCCATATCCCTAAGTTGTTGTTCGACCAAAGTTGCCCTTTGTACTTCAGCATTAAATTGATTCTCAGGCATTTGTCTGTATCCTTGTAATTGCGTTTGGAACTGAGCAACGTCTGCTTCTGCTTGAGCTCGGGCATCACCCGCATCTACTGTTTGCGCTTCGACGGCTGGTTGTGGTGGGGCTGCTTCTACTTGTGGCTCTGGAACTTGTGGCGTTTCAGCAGTTTGGGGTGGTACTTCTCTTAAGGGTTCGATATTGATATCAGGCTGCAAACCTCCAGCTGCTGCCTGGTCTACATCTTGAGCTAATGCTTCAAGCCCTTCTTCCGGTTGGGCTTCTGCTTGACCTAGCTCAGGCGCTGCGGCAGCTTCTGCTTGCGCGGCAACTTGCTGTTCAGGCGTTTGTGGTTCCGGTGCTGCAGGTGGTTGACCGGAACCCTGTACTTCCGGTCCTGTTGGGGGTGTTTCTGGCACGTCTCCAGCCATTTAACCTCCTTGGGTTGCTAAACTTTCCAGTTTTCCTAAAAATTTAGCTTGGTTTTTGACGATGAAGTCTTGAAATTCGTCGCCGTTTAAGCTCAAATCCAAAGTCTTTTTGTCAAACATATCCTTGATGTCTTTATCTTCCACTCCAAGGGCTGTCAGCCGGTCGCCTACAGTACTATCCTCAGCTTCAAACGGATTTTTGTAATCCTCCGGCAACTCTTTGGCCGGAATAGTGTCAGAGAGAATTACTGCGTTGTCCTGCAGGAATTTGGCAAAGCTGGATGCATAAACTTCTGTTTTTAAAATTTCTGCGGAAAATTTTTTGCCGGCCTCTTCTTTGGTTAGTCCAAGAGTCGCCAATCTATCACCAATGGAAGTGGGTTTGTCAGTTAGTGCTGCTACAACATCACTTAGTACTAGTTGTTTCATCGGCAGTTTGCACTATTGCTTCGCTCGCAATTTTGTGCGCCTCGTCTATTTTGCCCGAGTCAATAGCGGCCAGCGCCAAGCGGTGAGCACTAAGCTCACGCGAGGCAGCAATTTCCCCCTTAATTTTAGTATACAATATATTAAAAACAGGGTATTTACCGGAAAGGTTTTTGTAAAAGTCGGCAACAGTTTCTTCGTGCTTTTCGATTCTCTCAACCTCCGCCAGAGTTAATTTTGCGGCTGCGCGGGCCATTTCAACGGACAGCGTACCGGAGTTTAAATTTTTGATTATGACCTCTAAGACTTCTTTTTCAACTTTTTTCTTTGCCGAAAGCGCAGATTGATCCATCTATACTTCAATTATGTGCCTAGGCTTGCTAAAATTACAAGCGTTTGGTAGTATTCGACAACTATTTAAATCAGCAGGTCACCTTGGCACAGAACTTTCAGTTCTTCATGCCAATGGAGCTCCTCTGATATAATTTTCGTCAAAGCAAAAATTATGGAACAAATACCTTTAAAAGCACAGAAGCGCACAGTTTTAGGAAGAAAAGTTAAAACACTTCGTCGCGAAGGGCAAATCCCGGCGCACGTTTTTGGACACAAGGTAAAAACCGAACATGTTCAGGTAGTCGAAGGCGAGTTTATGAAAGTTTTCGAAAAAGTGGGTGAAACCGGAATTATTGACTTGGCAGTCGACGGCAAGAAAAAACCGGTTCTTGTTAAAAATGTCCAATTGCACCCGGTAAGTGACAAACCATTGCATATAGATTTTTACCAAGTTAATTTAAGCGAAAAAGTTAAGGTTGATGTGCCTTTGGAAATAATTGGTGAGTCGCCGGCAGCTCACAAAAAAATCGGACTTTTACTAACTCCGGTTTCCGAACTGGAAATCGAAGCTTTGCCAGCCGATCTTCCCGAAAAAATCGAAGTTGATGTTTCCGCCCTTGATGAAGTCGGCAAAGAAATTAAGGTAAAAGATCTTAAGATAGACCGCTCAAAAATACAGATTCATGCAGATAGTGAATTAGTTGTGGTCCAGATCGGCGAACTTGTCACTAAAGAAATGGAAGCTGTTGAAGCCGAAGTTGAAGCGGAGCAAGCTGCAACCACAGAGGGCGCTGAGGAAACAGCAGAAGGTGAAGCAACTGCCGAAGGTGAAGCCGCCTCGGGCGAGCCTCGCCCCGAAGGGCGGGAAAAGAAAGCTGAAGAATCTGAAGGAACAGATAAAAAAGAAGAAGCTAAACCTCAAGAAGAAAAGAAAGACTAACCTGTAAAATTTTGCGCTTACACACCGAAGTCTTGATGAAGATGCGGGCTTGCCCGGTTAAAATTGCCCTCTTAACAATTCAGCAGAGTAGTTTACATCGAGCGTAGCGAGATGCGGGAATTATTGCGGAGAAACTGCGGGAATTAGCAGTTTCGACGTCCTGACGAGCTTTAGCTAAGAAGGACGTTAATTTTGCGGGAAATCTTCTAGCATTATCGATTTTCTCTTCACACCAAATTTTTGGTAAATCTCCTCCGTCAAAAACGGCATAAACGGGTGAAGTAAAATCAAAACCTGTTTCAAAATATGTTCAAGAGTAGGTTGCGCCTCGACCCGCCTGTTTTTTGAACTCTCTATGTATTTATCCGCAAACTGGTGCCAGACAAAATTGTAGATTTCATCAACGGCCAGATGCAGCTCTAACTGTTCTAAATTTTTAGTAACTTTTTGGGAAGTTTTGCTAAGCTCATCCATAATCCACTTGTTGCCAAAATTCTCTTTGTTGTCATCCTGAGTCCGGGACGAAGGATCTCGAGATTCTTCGCTATCGCTCAGAATGACATTGGAATCTGGTTTCAACTCCAAAATAAATCGTGAAATATTTCTCAGCTTTGTCTCAAAATTTCTAAAATTCTTCCCTCTTTCATCCAATAGATCTTTGGAAACGCGGCCGTCTCTTCCCGGAATGCTGTATGTATAAAGAGCCATTCTGGTGGCGTCTACCCCCCACTGATCAATTAAGTAATTTGGATCAACACCATTACCAAGCGATTTAGAAAATTTTCTGCCTTGTAAATCCCTCAACATTCCATGGAAGAACATAACTTTAAAGGGAATTGTGTTAGTAAAATATTTGGAAATCATGATCATTCGCCCAATCCATAAATATTTGATTTCCGGTGCGCTAATTTCAAAATCCCATGGGAAATATTTTACAAGTTCTTTCCACTTTGACTTTCCACTTTGACTTTGATCTCCCCAACCTAAGGTCGACATCGGCCAAAGACCTGAAGAAAACCATGTGTCCAATACCTGCTCATCCTGCACCCAGCCTTTACCGGGTGATTCCAGAGAAACTTTCATCTCTGCTACTTGTCCTGAGCGAGCGGAGCGAGTCGAAGGATACCAAACAGGAATTCTGTGTCCCCACCATAGCGTCCGGGAAATACACCAGTCATGTAAATCCTTAAGCCAAACGACTAAAATCTTTTTATAATTTTTTGGTAAGAAATTAATTGCGTCTTCATTAATGACACTTATCGCACCTTTAGCTAAATCTTTAACTTTTACGAACCATTCTTCGGAGATCAAAGGCTCGATAATACTCTTGCATCTTTCACAAACAGCGACATTATGCGTATAGTCTTCTGTCTTAATTAAAATCCCTTTTTCTTTAAGCTCTGGAAGCATTTTCTCCCGCGCTTCCATAACCTTCATGCCCTCATACTTGCCGGCAAGATCTGTTAGCCTTCCATCTTTATTAATTGCTTGCAGAATCGGCAGGTTGTGTCGTTTGCCAATTTCATAATCAACAAAATCATGGCCTGGTGTAACTTTGATAACTCCTGTTCCAAACTTTGGGTCAACGGCACTGTCTGCAACAACTTTCATTTTCCTGTTTCCGGTTAATGTTTCGATAGTAAATACTTTACCTACATACTCTTTATATCTTTTGTCTTTAGGGTTAACGGCCATTGCAGTATCCCCAAACTTTGTTTCGGGCCTAGCGGTTGCTAAAGTCAATGGACCGTATTTTAGAAAATAAAGTTTTTCTTTGCGCTCTTCATATTCTAGTTCTACATCTTCTATGGCTGTATTACATTTGGGACACCACTGGACAATATAAGGGCCTTTGTAAATTAACCCTTTTTCGAAATACGTTTTGAATTCTTCAAAAACCGCACGTCTTGGCCCCTCGTCTAAAGTGAACACTTCATGTGACCAATCTGCGCTAAGCCCCAAAAATCTCCAAGTTTTTGAAACCGATTTATATACTTCTGACTTGAATTTCCATGCTTCTTCTAACCATTTCTCACGGCCTAATTTTTCCTTCGATATATTTTTCTTTTTTAGTTTTCTATCTAAAGTTGCTTCAAATTGAATACCGGCATGATCTACTCCGGGTAAAAGTAGAACATCGAAGCCCTGCAGTCTTTTAAATCTGGCAACAGCATCAAGAATTGCGTGCTGCATGGCATGACCTAAATGAAGTTCACCGGTTAAATTGGGTGGGGGGATTAAAAGAGAATAAGGTTTTTTGTTGGAAGATGGGTTTGCTCGAAACAATTTCTCATTTTCCCAAAAATCGTAAATTTCTTTTTGGTTTTTAAAATTATTGTGTTTTATATTTTTTCTATTTATTTTCATCTTTGCAATTAACTATTAACTATAAACTTCTCCAGCTTAAAAGCTGGGGTTTTGTTTTAAGTTTACATGAACTCTGCTGGAGAAGTGTGTATTCTCTTGCTTTCATCTTCGACGTAAATGTCGAAGTTTTCAGCAGAGTGAATATAAACTATGAACAAAATTTCCACTGAGTCATTGCTGTAAAACTTTCACGTGGCTGGAAATTTGACATATCTGGCACGTGCAAACTATTAGTTCAATTTCTGAGTCATGCTTTGCCCAGTTAAAATCGCTCCGTAAGTCGTGTATGAATAATACGCAAAAGACTTACGGTAAGATCTGACTGGGTTGATAACTTATATTGCTCACTATTTTACTCCCCGACCATTATCTCAGAAAATATTTTTGATGTGAAATAATTATGTCGTTAAAAAATCAAAAGTGCAGTGAGGGGTTTGCAGAAAGTTTCAACGGATCAACTTTTTTATTTTCGCTTCGCGAAAACCCCGCCAAAAATTGAATATTTGGGCGGGGATGAAGCGAAGGGGAAACATACTTCCGAGGACGTTCGATCT
>Ga0156216_121_pt1 | contig 8473 bp, 6 predicted proteins | sample RifCSPlowO2_12_FD_116155 | JGI IMG/M metagenome (GOLD analysis project Ga0156216, IMG submission 116155) | Candidatus Curtissbacteria bacterium RIFCSPLOWO2_12_FULL_38_9
AACCATCTCAACAAATTTCTCCAGAGAAATGTTCAGTTCTGTCTCGCAGGTTTTAATTTGATCTCGCTTTACGTTAGCAGCAAATGATTTGTCTTTTAATTTTTTCAAAACTGATTCTTTTGTAACTGTTGCTAATTTTTTCTCCGGCTGAACCAGCGCGCAGGCAACAATTAAACCTGTCAGCTCGTCTGCTGCATAGACGCTCTTTGCCATAAGCGTTTTTCGTGGTTCTTTGTCACAGTGTCCGCGGATGGCAGCAATAATTATTTGCTCAGCGCCAATTTCTTTTAATTTTTTTGTTGTTTCTTCTGTGTGAAGTTCCAGTGATTTATTTGTTATTTCGTAATCTGCATCATGAAGCAAGCCGACAATTTCCCAGTCATTTTTAGTCAGTTCGGGTTTTTTGTTTTTTTTCTCGAAATAGTCAAAAAGCTCAGCCATCGTGAAGCCAAGACCTAAACCATGTTTTTTCATGTTGGGAGAGTTTTTAAGTTCGTCGAGAATTTTTAAGGCATCTTCTCGAGTCATTTTATTTACCTTTTAACTTTGGCTTTACGTGAGGGAAAAAGACTGTTTCTCTGATTGGTTTATCGACCAAAACAGCAAAAAATCTTTGAGACAAACCAAAACCTGCTGCCGGTGGCATTCCATATTCCAAAGCTTCGACGAAATCCTTATCGTACATCTGGGCTTCATCGTCACCCTTTTTTCGCAGTTCCTGCTGCTGTTTAAATCTTTCCTCCTGATCAATTGGGTTATTAAGTTCCGACCAGCCGTTTCCAATTTCTGTACCAGCTGCTAATACTTGGATTCTTTCGACTTGTTTAGGGTTTTTGTGGCTTCTTTTAGCCAGAGGGGAAACCGAAACCGGATGGTTTATTAAAAATGAAGGCTGGATAATCTTAGGTCTGATAGTTTTTTTATAAATTAAATCAATTAATCTTCCCTGCCCAAGATTTTTAGATGGTTTTGCGCTAACTTTTTCTGCCAGTTTGCTTAAATCCGAAACTTTGGGGTTTTTATTAAGATCAATACCGGTTTGCTGTTTAAATGAATCAAAATAATCTATTCTTTCCCATCTCTTTCCCCAATCAACATCTTTATCTCCTATTTTTGATTTTTCTGTCCCCAAGGTTTCTTTTACGATATAGCGGTAATAATCTTCTACAAAATCCATTAACATTTCGTAGTCTGCATAAGCCCAGTAAAATTCCATTTGTAGATAATCCTGCAAGTGTTCAGCGTCTATACCTTCGTTTCTGAAAATTTTGCCAATTTCAAATATCTTCTCAAAACCCCCTACAAGTAACCTTTTTTGATAAAGCTCTAAAGAAATTCTTAAATAAAAATCAGTGTTGAGTGCATTGTAATGAGTAACAAAGGGTGTTGCATCAGCGCCGCCAGGAATAGGCTCAAGAGCAGGCGTCTCCACTTCCAAAAAATCTTTTTAAGAATTTCTTTAGAGCTTTATCATTTCGTGGTTCTTTGTCACAGTGTCCGCGGATGGCATCAATAATTATTTGCTCAGCGCCAATTTCTTTTAATTTTTTTGTTGTTTCTTCTGTGTGAAGTTCCAGTGATTTATTTGTTATTTCGTAATCTGCATCATGAAGCAAGCCGACAATTTCCCAGTCATTTTTAGTCAGTTCGGGTTTTTTGTTTTTTTTCTCGAAATAGTCAAAAAGCTCAGCCATCGTGAAGCCAAGACCTAAACCATGTTTTTTCATGTTGGGAGAGTTTTTAAGTTCGTCGAGAATTTTTAAGGCATCTTCTCGAGTCATTTTATTTACCTTTTAACTTTGGCTTTACGTGAGGGAAAAAGACTGTTTCTCTGATTGGTTTATCGACCAAAACAGCAAAAAATCTTTGAGACAAACCAAAACCTGCTGCCGGTGGCATTCCATATTCCAAAGCTTCGACGAAATCCTTATCGTACATCTGGGCTTCATCGTCACCCTTTTTTCGCAGTTCCTGCTGCTGTTTAAATCTTTCCTCCTGATCAATTGGGTTATTAAGTTCCGACCAGCCGTTTCCAATTTCTGTACCAGCTGCTAATACTTGGATTCTTTCGACTTGTTTAGGGTTTTTGTGGCTTCTTTTAGCCAGAGGGGAAACCGAAACCGGATGGTTTATTAAAAATGAAGGCTGGATAATCTTAGGTCTGATAGTTTTTTTATAAATTAAATCAATTAATCTTCCCTGCCCAAGATTTTTAGATGGTTTTGCGCTAACTTTTTCTGCCAGTTTGCTTAAATCCGAAACTTTGGGGTTTTTATTAAGATCAATACCGGTTTGCTGTTTAAATGAATCAAAATAATCTATTCTTTCCCATCTCTTTCCCCAATCAACATCTTTATCTCCTATTTTTGATTTTTCTGTCCCCAAGGTTTCTTTTACGATATAGCGGTAATAATCTTCTACAAAATCCATTAACATTTCGTAGTCTGCATAAGCCCAGTAAAATTCCATTTGTAGATAATCCTGCAAGTGTTCAGCGTCTATACCTTCGTTTCTGAAAATTTTGCCAATTTCAAATATCTTCTCAAAACCCCCTACAAGTAACCTTTTTTGATAAAGCTCTAAAGAAATTCTTAAATAAAAATCAGTGTTGAGTGCATTGTAATGAGTAACAAAGGGTGTTGCATCAGCGCCGCCAGGAATAGGCTCAAGAGCAGGCGTCTCCACTTCCAAAAAATCTTTTTTTATTAGATATTCGCGAACTGCCTGCCAAAATTTGTTTTTCTTAAGAAAAATCTCAAACGTGTCTTGATTTGTAAGAAAATCTAAATATCTTTTTCGAAGCCTTGTTTCAATATCTTTAAGTCCGTAAAATGCTTTAGGAATAGGTCGCAATGATTTTGTAAGCAGACTAAAACTTTCGACAAATATAGTGATTTGTCCTGCCTGAGTTTTGTCGACCTTGCCCAGCACACTTATAAAATCGCCGATATCAAGAAGGGCTAGCAGTTGTCGGTTAACAGTTGCTCGCCTCGCTTCGCTCGCCTCGATTCCGAGTCGGAGCGGGCTCGCCTCGATTCCGAGTCGGAGCGGGCGGGCGAAGCGGGACAGTTGACGGTCTGAAAAAAATAACTGGATTTTGCCCGATTCATCAACAAGGTCTGCAAAAGTTGACCCACCATGACTTCTTAAAGCTACAATTCTGCCGGCAGTTTGGACTTTTTGACCCTGGGATTTTAGGCAAGTAGTAATTGATTGTTTTTTGTTTGATTTCGCAGGATACGGATCAATGCCAAGTTTTTTGATTTTCTCAAGCTTTTCGATTCTAACTCTGCGCAGCTTTTCCAAAGGTTCCACAAGCTAAAGTATACGAAAATAAGGAAACTGGACACAAGTGATGGCCTTGGTAGAATTCTAAGTGTCGTTAAGATCCGGGTGCAAATCTACTAAATACTTCTGGCTGGTAGTAGTTTCTAAACAGCCAGTGAGAATTGACTCTAGCCCCATTTTCCTGCATCTGGTCAATCTCATCAAATAACTCACTCGTGATTTGTGCACCCTCTGTGGAATTATAACTTAACCGGCCTTCATTAATATCGACAACTCTCTTCTCTAAACAATAATTTAACATGATACAATCGGCCACAAAGTAATCATAACGACTGCCATCAATTTGGTTCGATTTGAAATCCAGAAAAGCATTTACAAAGGCCAGAGCCAAAGCGATTCCCGCTTCTCTTTTTGATTCGGCTAGGGCCAAAATACCTTTGAGAGAAAGAAGATTACAGAAAAGCTCCTTGACCCAGGCACTGCTACCGCCTAATCGCTGTTCTATACCCTGAGCAACTTTGGAATGACCGATTTCATGTCCCGTGCTCATCTTAAGTTCTACTTCCCTTATCATTTCGTTGGTCACTCCGAAACGATGCGATGGGTCAATGATAAGCCTGAAGGTGGGAAGTGTTTCGTGTTTTAACCTATCTTCAAAAACTGGTTTGAAGATAGTAAAAACAGAGCCATATTCCCGTCTTAACTCCGCCTGACATGGAAGACTGTTACCAGTCCATTTATACTTGGCCGCCTGACCCGACATTATTACCGTATGATCAACCCTAACAGCTACCTTCGGAACCACCTCATCAGTTTCTTCCCCAAGCCAATTAAGAAACCTCTCTTTATAGTCACGGACAGTTTCTGTGGTTTCTACATCTAAAACTCCAACCCATGACTCCCAAGCATACTTTCTTTTTAAGGGATCTAAATAATTATCGTAAGGCCCTATAACTGCCATAATTTTAGAGTCGCTGCCAATAGGCAACCACAGGGATTCACTATATTCCCAGTTTCCATTATTAAAAGCTTGGCTTCTGGCCTTTAGATATAAACTCAGCTGCAAGTCTTTAAACTTGCCCTTTCTTGCTATATGAGCTGCTTCTTCTAATGAATCGGCGATTCTTGTTTCTCTTATCAAGTCTTGAAAAACAACATGAACAGGAATTGCTACCAAATCGCCTTCGTTGTTTCTTCTGACAACTGTATAAGGAGATTTTATATCGGAATTACTCTGGGCAGCTGCCTCAATTTCTGATTCACCAATTCTTTCTGGCCAAAAACTGAAGTCTTCAGACTCCTGAATACCAAAAAGATCGTCAATTCTTCGGGCAGCCCTAATAAGATGACCAAGAAGCTGAAGTTGTTCTTTACTTAGAGATTGTCTAACTTCTTTAGGTAGTGGGTACTCTCTGATATAACGTTCCTGCCGGGCTCTTTCAGGATGAGAGCTGCCAGACTCTTCTTCAAAGAGCTCAAATGGCTCATCGTGATTTCCCAGTATTGGTAATCTCTCCATTTATTTTTATCTTTTTTAAAGAGGCTTATTTTACATTTTTTTTATCAAAAAAGCTATTTAAATCGGTTTAATGACAGCTAGTTTTGAATTGAATGTTTTTAATGGTTCGAGAGAGAAATATTTATCCAAAAAATCACTGGCTTCTTTATAGGTGCCCTCCTCTAATATACGGGTAAAGATTGATGCTAAATTTTCCATTTCAAAAAACATCTTGGCGAAATTTGGCCATGATATTCCTTCATGAACTCTTAGTGCCCCAACTTCCAATAAAAAATTGTAAACCAGCGAATCGCCTTTTAGATAAACTTCTCGGGTACTTAATTTTCTAGTGTTTATTACTTCTGAGAACATCCAGCATAACTGTGCAACCATCATTGATTCTAATTCTTTTTGTCCGATAACTCCTTTTAGAACTAAATGCTTAGCATGCTGAATACCAGAAACGACAGTATTAGCTTCGTCGAATATTGGGAATAATTCTTTTAGTCTTTCTCTGGAACCCTTATATCTATGTAATTGCTGAACTATACCGGTTAATAGAATTACATAGTAATTACCATTCTTTATTGAGTCTTTTTTGTATCGTGTTCTAAAATTCTTTTCAAACACATTGTTAAAAATAGGATAAATTAATTTTTCAAATTTGTAATCTATACTAGATAAATACCCGATAATTTTTGAACCGTGCGTTTCGATTGTCTCAGAATCGCTTGGCAAATGTTGTTGTGTGAAAACAGCTCTCCCTAAAAATCCAGAAATTATGAATGTTACCTTAACTTGTATATCTACTATACTTGGAGAAATAACTCTGTGAGGTTTATCACCAAAAGTAGTGTACAATATGTCCCTTATTTCTCTTCCTCTTTGGGTTCTTTCTATATCTGTTATACCAACACAACCTTGATAAGCCATCTTCTTAAAAAAAAGCTTATCCAAGTATCTTTCATAGGGTCCGATTACTATATCTAAATGAGTATTTTTAACTTTCAGCCAAGCTATATCGGCTTTTTTGTAACTGCCATCAATTAGTGCATTTGCAAGTGTTTCTAAATACTTTTTAAAACTTTTATTTTTGCAAATTTTTGCTGCTCGTTTAAGATTTATTGAGATTGGTTTAAGTAATTTCTGGTATTCTTTGTGGTATTCATTAACCACTAATTGAGATTTGGAATTTCTTTTAACTATGGTAAACGGCGATAAAATTTTTGGATTTTTTTTAGCTGCCTTTTCTATTTCTGTCTTAATTGCATCTCTGGGGTAAAAATTTGCCCCGTTGTTTATGTTATTTTCTTGAAGCTGATAGATCTTATCGACGCCTTTAACTGCCTCGATAAGATGAGGCAGCATTTTTTTTTCGCTAGCGGTCAATAAGCTGAGGTACTTGTTAGGAACTTTAAAAGTCCTTACAGATGTCATCTAAAACCTATTTTATGCTGAGAATTTTATATTTTGCGCGGATTATCGGTGTTATTACATCAACTAGTTCTCCAACTTTAGCGCCAAGCAAGGCAAAACCAACAGGGGATTCATTTGATATTTTTTTCATCGCAGGATCTGCTTCCATCGACCCAACAATTGAAAATTCTTCTACTTGTCCGTCTGATTCAACTATTACAGTGGATCCAATTACTACAAAATCGGTTTTTTTAACTTGCTGGGCTATTTGAGCATGAAGAATGACATCTTCGAGCTGAGAGATTCTTGCTTCGATTAGTGATTGCTCTTCTTTGGCTGCATCATATTCTGAGTTTTCACTCAAATCGCCAAATTCGCGGGCTCTCTTAATTCTTCGGACAATTTGGGGTCTTTTGGATTTGATAAGCTCTTCGCATTCGGCTTTAAGTTGATCAAGTCCTTCTTCGGTTAGTATGAATTTTTTGACATTGTGATTCATATGTTCTGCTGGGAGTGCTTATTTTATTGCAAAATAAATGAAAAATCAATTAAGCAGCTCTTCTCTTATATTCTCTCCCTACCACCGAAGCTTTCAAATTCTCTTTGGACCCTAACATATGCATTTTCTAAACCCTCTTTTAATTGCAAAATTTTTTCTCTATTAATTTCATCATCCCTCATAACATCTCTGTTAGCTATTAAGAGAGTTTCTACATCATAGAGATTTTCTAGAACTCTCAACCTGTATTGTTCCACTGTTTTGCCCCTTTCATTGACCATAATACCTAGATGAAGCTCAGTATCTAAGAGCACAGGGATGGAACCTGCAACTAGCTGGATTGCTACGGCATTATCCTCCCTGAGACGATTGTGAACCTCTGGGCCGGTATCGTTCTTAAGACGAACTACTTTAAAGCCTTTTTCTTCAAGAAAATGCTTAGTTAAATTTGCGTGTTGAGTTTCTGCTAAAACTATGGCGCCGGGCCCTATATCTTCTATTGATTTTATCCTTGAATCTTCCCGTACAACCAATTCAACTCTTGGTTGTGGCGCATGCCATTCTCGGCCATAAGGAAATCTGCTTAACACCTCAATCTTCTGTTCAAATCGTCCATCCGCACAATCACTTCCCACCAAACCCACATGACAATACTGCCAAGCAACAAGGCGGGGAATATCCCTGGATCTTGTCTGAATGATTTGATCGCCAGTTTCTTCAATAATACCCCTATTGAGTTCTTCCCTTCGCGGGTCGTCATCGGCAGGTTCGCCGTGTTCAAAGACAGGCGTCCAGCCTGTAAGCTGCACGTGCTCTCTTGCAGTGTCCATATGTTGAGGAATAACTATTCTCATATTTTAATTTACAAGTAGTTTAGAGCGACCATTTTAACATGTTCTTATTTTTTCTTCCACATTTATTTGTTGATAGTCAAGCACAAATTTATATATAATTGGCTTTGTTTACTTTCTCGGCTCCATCGAGTCAAACTCGATTGGATCGCCAAGTGTGACTTGGCTCCATCGTCTAGAGGCCCAGGACGCCAGGTTCTCAACCTGGTAACAGGGGTTCGAATCCCCTTGGAGCTACACTTCGACTCACTTCGTCGAGTCTGACTCGATTTCGTTCGCTCAGTGTAAACACTTTGGGCGAAGTGAGTTTTTTATGAGATTTTGTTACCATTGAAGTGAGTCGAAGTGTCCTGAGTGCTGAGCGATTCGACTGAGCTCATCGTCGAAGTCTTGTCGAAGCATCGAAGGGCAATGATATGTGGTTTGTCTATATACTTCTATGTTCAGATAAAAGCTTTTACACTGGCGTTTCTAATGATCCACTCGGGAGTAGCTGCGAAATATAGTCAAAAGGTCCCATCGTGCATAAACTGTTATTCAGGAATGTTTTCGGAAGATTCAAGTAAATAATTTACCTCATCCAGGATATGCTTTAAATACTCATCAGGAGATTTGGACATATTCAATATCTTTTTTTATATGGGGGGGGTAATATGAGGGCTTAGGGCTTGTGGTGTCAAAAGATCGACTATTTGCCCTTTGTCTGAAACTTTCATACGTACATATTATAATACAAATCCTTCTAAGCGATAGTTTCATTTGGCCGTATAGATCAGAATCATCAATAATTTGCTGCGGATTTATTCGAGGTCTTATTAGATTTTGGATGGTGAAAAATAGGGTGGGGGTGGGGGGGTTAATTTGCATAGGCTGGCACGGGTAATTTATACTGCTCATGGAAGTGTAGCCTACTTCTATAAT
>Ga0156216_137_pt1 | contig 7919 bp, 7 predicted proteins | sample RifCSPlowO2_12_FD_116155 | JGI IMG/M metagenome (GOLD analysis project Ga0156216, IMG submission 116155) | Candidatus Curtissbacteria bacterium RIFCSPLOWO2_12_FULL_38_9
TCCGTTATCGGTGGGAGTGCATGATAAGCACGATGAAAAAGCGAATTCCCGTCAATGAGGAGTAAAGTTGAAACCTTTTTTGTCATCGCGAGCGAAGCGTGGCGATCTATTCAAGATTGCTTCACCCCGCAAAGCGGAGTTCGCAATGACAGCACACACTTCACGAAGAAATTTTAGCACAAAGTGAGGCTTGAGTTGAGGTAAATTTTAGGCAGCTGGGGCTGGTTCTTGGGGTCTTTCCCAAATTGTAACAATCTCTCTGTCTAAAAACTGACGGTCTACTTTGAGAGCAGCTTTATGTAAATTCAATTCTCTTTCGGTCAAAATTTGCGGCAATTGTAACATCTTTCTTTGCGAAACTGTCGGGCATATTCTGTCATATGTCCCAAGCCATTGGTGTAAAGTTACATCTCTCGGGCAATCGGTACCTTCTGCAAGAAATACTAATCTCTCAAAAACTTCAGTCCCCTCAGTCTCAGTCCTTACAAATCCGATTACTGCATTAATCCCGCCAATTTCTTTTGAGGCATTAATTAACCTCGTAGCAATATCCCTTACTGCGGGTTCTGGAAACAATCTTTCCAAACCAGATTGATCTACGTCTACTCTTTCAGTCATAAGTGTTAATTAAACAACTTTCTAAATTCAAAATCAAGCTTGAGCTGCCTTTGTTTTTACTTTAGGTTTTACTTTGAACTTAATCTCCCCATCGCTTGTCGGCTTGCCGACTATTTTCTCAAACTGGTCACGGTCTAGCGTCTCTTTTTCAAGCAAAGTTTCAGCAACCTTGTCTAAATCTGTCTTATGCTTAATAAGCAGATCTTTTGCGTCACGATAGCCGGAATCAATTATTTTAGATATTTCCTTATCTATTTTGGCAGCAAGCTCCGGCGAAACCTGTGAACCATCGGACATGCCGGGCCACATCCCGTATTGCGGCCTAGACGTATAAATAGTCGGTCCAAGATCACTCATCCCAAATTGGGTAACCATTTCCCTAGCAATACTGCTGGCTATTTCGAGATCCGAAGCAGCCCCAGTTGTGTATTCTCCGGAAACAATATCCTCCGCAGCCCTGCCACCCATAAGTGTTGCAATTCTCTCCATCAGTCTTCTCTTGGTTTCCGTATATCTGTCAATTGAAGGTGGCACCAAAGTGTGACCACCACTCATACCTCTCGCAACAATAGAAATTCTGTGAACCGGATCTACGTGCGGCATGTAATGAGCCACAACAGCATGACCGCCTTCATGATAAGCAGTAAGCTTCTTTTCCTCCATTGATTGCATTCTGCGCCTTTGTGGCCCTAATTTTACTTTAGTCGCAGCCTCTTCTAAATCCAAATCATCGATCGCTTTTTTATCCGTTCTTGCTGCCAAGATTGCAGCCTCGTTTAACATGTTTTCCAAATCTGCTCCGCTAAATCCGACTGTTCTTGTTGCAAGTCTTTCGTCGTTAACACTTTTAGCAAACGGTTTACCCTTTTTGTGAATTTTAATAATAGCTTTTCTGCCTTCAATGTCCGGCAAATCAAGGCTAACACGCCTGTCAAATCTTCCGGGTCTTGTCAGGGCCGGATCCAGTAAATCCGGCCTGTTGGTTGCAGCCATTACCATCACGTTGTCGTTCGGTGCAAATCCGTCCATTTCTACTAAAATCTGGTTCAATGTCTGCTCACGCTCATCATGTCCGCCGGAAAATCCCTGGCCGCGCATCCTGCCAATCGATTCAATTTCATCAACAAAAATAATTGCGGGGGCTGCTGCTTTAGCTTTACCGAACAAATCTCTAACTCGAGCAGCTCCAACCCCGACCAGCATTTCCATAAATTCGCTTCCGGCAACCGAAAAAAACGGCACACCCGCCTCACCCGCAACTGCACGAGCCAGTAAAGTTTTACCGGTTCCGGCAGGACCAACCAAAAGCACACCTTTTGGGGTTCTTGCTCCAACGGCGCTATATTTTTTGGGGTGTTTTAAGAAGTCGACAACTTCCTGCAGTTCCTGTTTAGCTTCATCTACTCCTGCCACGTCATTAAAAGTAGTTTTTTGTAAAGCGGAGGAAAACTGCTTTGCTTTGCTTTGACCAAATGAAAATACAGAAGAAGCACCTTCTCTTGCCTGGCGAAATATAAAGAAAAAGAATGCAACGATTATTAGAAGCGGTAAAAATGTGGTTAATATTGTAACCCAAGCTTTGCTAAAAGTATTGTCTTTTACCGAAATATTTACAGAAGAAGGGTTGACTTCAGCCGCTTGCAGCGCTTCAAAAAACGATTGATTTTCTTCTTTCCGGGAAACATATGTTGAATCATCATTTAATACAACGTTAAGTTTGTCTTCATCTATTTCAATACTTTTTATATTCTCGCTTTTGATATCATTAATAACTTTGGAAATCGGCTCAACCTGCTGCAACCTTGCGGCCGGATTAGAAGTTGCCACAAAAAATGCAAAGAGCAGTAAACCTAATATTGCGTAGATTACAAACCCTCGCCAGCCGCTTTTTTTGCCCATTTTAGGTAAATTCATTTGGGGAATCGGCGACTTGGAAGATAAAGCCTTCTTTTCAGACCCCCTATTTTGCTTTTCTTTAGTTTTTCCGCCTGGATCTTTGGGCATACTTTTTAAAAATACTAAATTCTGATATCTAAATTCTAAATATGATTTCAGTGCACTAAAATTTTGAATTTTGAAAATTATAATTTGATGTTTGTTTAGGATTTCGTATTTAGTGCTTCGAGTTTCCAACTTTGGCATTCAACAAAGTTGGAATATGATATCACTTGAAAACTTAAATTGCTAGAGAAATTTAGAAATAGTCAAGATTCATTGCACGCTTGACTTGTGTAAGCGTCTCTTGAGCTTCGGCTCTGGCCTTTTCAGTTCCTTCTTTCAAGATCTTTTCCACATACTCAGTGTCCTTCTCATACTTCCTTCTCCGTGCTCTCAGTGGTTGCAAGAACTCCTCAAGAACACTAACTAAAAATTCTTTCACTTCCACATCCTTGATCGTCCCTTTTATGTATTTTTCTTTATACTCTTCAACTTTGACTTTTGCACTTTGATTTTTGACTTCTGGCGCGAAAGCATCAAGATAAATAAAAACCGGATTATTCTTAATATCCCCCGGTTCATCTCCGTGAATCCTTTTCGGATCCGTAAACATTCCCATAACTTTTTTCTTAATAGTTGCGCTGTCGTCAGACAAATTAATTACATTACCTGCGCTTTTACTCATCTTTGCTTTACCGTCGGTTCCCGGCAGAACTCCCATATCTTTAGGAATCAAAGCTTCGGGTATCGGAAATAGCCCATCTTTCGATACCGGATCGGAACTTAACGATCCGGTATCGTTAGAACTGTAGATCCTGTTAAATTCACGGGCGATTTCACGGGTAATTTCTATATGGGAAACTTGATCTTTCCCAACCGGCACTAAATCCGCCTTCACCATTAAAATGTCCGCCGCCTGCAGAACCGGATACCCCAGAAGCCCAAAAGAGGGAATCTTTATGTGAGCATCACGCATGACATCCTTTAGTGTTGGCAATCGCTGCAACCGCGGCACGGTCACTAAATTCTGAAAAATAACCGCCAGCTCTGCTACTTCCGGAATTTGTGATTGGACATAAATCGTCGCTTTCTCAGGGTTAATCCCCACGGAAAGATAATCTAAAACCAGTTGGTGAATATTCTCCTTAAGATCTTTAGTATTTTCCGGCTGCGTAGTCAGCGTGTGAAGGTCTGCAATGATAAAAAAGCATTCGTATTCACTTTGCAGCTTCACCCTGTTTTTAAGCGAGCCGACATAATGACCCAAATGCAGCCTCCCTGTCGGTCTATCGCCTGTTAAGATACGTTTCATTCAAAATCACCTGCTTGCCCTTCGAAGTCTTCTTGACCCTCGAAGCTCTTTGAGCGTAGTGGGTGACGAAGTGGGGTCAAAATTCGTTTTCTCATTTAACTTTCTTAAATTTCCTTTATTTTATAACTAAATCTTCTACTTGATATTCTACTACGGCCTTTAATAAATCTCTTAAATCCATCTCCAAACCCATCCTTAAATCTCCTGAGCCCATATTCACATGCTTTAATTTCATCACTTTCTCGTCAAATGTGAGCGGGATATCAAGTAATATTGGACAAACAGCACCTATGGGCACTCTGACAACTTTTTCCACTTCCTGTGCACTGGCAAGCTCACTTTTGCTTCCAAGAAGCTTCCTTACTTTTTTAAAATCTACCCTGTCTTTTCCCCTTACTGCTAGTGCTATAAATTGATCATTACCTCTCACAATCAAAGTCTTAACGATATCATCTTCACTAACTCCGGCTTTTTTTACCCCCTCAACTGTAAAAACTTCAACGCCCAAATCAACAACTTTATACGGCAACTTTTTCTGCTTTAGGAATTTTTCTATTTGCGCAAGATTTGCCATCTACCGATGATAATCCTTCCTTGTCTGTTATTATCTGCATTATAGCGAGAGTTAAATCAATTCGCTTATCAACTGCTTCCTTTGAGCTTCCGGAAACCATTATACTGGCCGCAGAATTTGCCGCTTTGATAATCTTTTCGGCTTTCGCAATATCTTTATGCATCAATAGTTCCCTTAAACGTTCGCTCATTTTTTTTGCACCTCCTTTTTTCCACTAAAAAACTCGCCTTTCTTGGCGAGTTATTTATTGTTTTTAAATTTCTAAGACCTAAAAACCCTTGGCCCTCAAAGCTTAATGCGAAGTGGGCACTACAGAACCCGCCCTAGCGAGTAAAGTAAAAATACTGAAATGTTCTTAAATCTTTTTTCATTGTAATATGACAAAGCAGTTAGACTTCCTAACTGCTAATCGTTCAGTCTGCGGCTCAAAAAAGCATTGCTATACTAAAATTATATCAGCGAAAAATAGCGAATGTCAACACCAAATTAGCAGTTAGTGGTCTAGTTTGCTAATCAAAAAGACTTACTTCTCCTTCAATGCAACTATCGTCAACGACATTAACAACAAGTTTAGACCCGCTTCTTTTAATCTTTTCAATATCACAAACTTCACTAAGGTTTGCGATTCCTTTTAAAAGATTGTAATCACTATGAGCGGTCGAACGATTACCACCGTCAATTTCAATGAGGTCATCACCAATTCTTGTCACACTGGGCTCTCTGGTTTTTAGAGCATCATTGAAACCCAAGGCCTCGTAACCATACATACCGGCTACGGCGCCACATACAATCAGGATTGGCGTCCCAACAAGCACAAAGGCTACCTTTTTATCAATTTGTTGACTCCCTCTCGGATTTTCTTTTCCCATTAAAACTCCTTCATGTTCAAGGAATAATTATGTAGCAGGGCTGGGGATCGAACCCTCCCAATCTTAGCATTCGACTTTTCAATTCTATCCAAATACGTCTCATGCTGCGATTTATGAGGGGCAGACCCACGGCCTCAGCATCATATCAGCTACAAAAATTCAAAAAGTGGCTGCGGTTGGAATCGAACCAACGACTTAAGCTTTATGAGGGCTTCGCTCTTACCACTGAGCTACGCAGCCCTAATAAATTTTTGTTCTGGTATATCAGGATTTACGTAAACGTAAATAGCTGATATGAGGGCTTCGCTCTCTTATCCTCCGAAGCTTTACGCGAAGGAGGAGACCAACTGCCGCCAAATTACTATTTGGCGGGCCTCGCTCATTAAAAATGAGCGGGAGCTACCCTGCCAATGTAACCGAATTTTAACAAATACCCAAATTTTAGTCTAATAATCATTTTTGCTATCAATAGTGAATTTTGATAGAATAACCCTCTAAGGTTTTCTCTTTTTATCAAAATCTCCTAGAGATTTTGAAGAGGAGAAACCCGATTAAAAATTTAATTTGAATCTGGCTTTTGCCAGTTCAAATTTTTCCTTTAAGGGAAAGAGGAATATTAAGGAGAAAACCGTAGGTTATCTCCTTAAACAATCATCGCGGGGTAGAGAAACGGTATCTCGGGAGGCTCATAATCTCCAGAAGTGGGTTCGACTCCCACCCCCGCTACATTTCGACTCCGCGAAGCGGAGAAGAAATGTCCTGAGTGAGTTCTGAGTATAACGAAGAACGAGTCGAAGGACTAGAATTATTTTCCGCTTCGCTCCGCTCAATGCAAGCACATCGACAGATTTCATAGAAATACAATTTTCTTTTTGTTAGAATTTCTCAAATGTGGTTCGTTTACTTACTTCTTTGTTCAGATAAAAGTTTTTATACAGGCGTTTCAAATAATCCTCAAAAAAGATTCCTGGATCATAAGAATGGCAAAGGTGGCCGCTATACCAGGTCACATAAACCAGTGAAGTTGATTTTTCAAGAACAGCATAGTGGCAAGAAGCAGGCATTAAAACGCGAAAGGCAAATAAAAGGGTGGAGTCGGGCAAAGAAGATTAAAATTCTGGAATTGAAAATATAAACTGCCAACCTAATTCACTTCGGGAGTGGTTGTGGATGTGTATTCCAGGGCGTTTCCCGACTTTGCTAACTGAAAAACTAATTTGGTAAAATCTGTGGGTTGATGTATCTAACTGTTTTTTTGTTATTTTCATTTCTTTTTATTTTGCCTGATTCCACTTATGCTTACCTTGATCCTGGAACTGGTAGCTATATCACTCAATTAATGATCGGATTTATAGCAGGAGGCCTCTATTTACTTAAAGTTTATTGGCAAAAAATAGTCTCGATTTTTCGAATATTATTTAGAAAGCCTAGAATGACTGATGAGAAAAAGAAAACTAATAAGAGAAACTAGCTCATTTCGCGATCCCAGCGGTTTTGTTTTCTACTTGGGCAACACAATTTACCGGCAAGTGAATATCTCGTATAAGAATGATTATCTCTACTTCAAAAACTCAGGCCTTTACAAGAAACTGGTAGTTGAAAAACTACTGATCCCGTTTAGGGAAGTTTCTGACTTCAAATATGAAAATAGTGAAGCTTTTGTCATTTTAAAAACTGAAAATATTCCGTTTATTTCTTACCCTTATGAATGGTGTTTTGAACAGCTGAAGGACGCTGCCCTTTGCACACTACAGATTCAGCGGCTTTGTCTAGAGGCTAGTGTGAGCCTTAAAGATGCCAGCGCCTTCAATATCCAGTTTTTAAAAGGCAGACCGATTATGATCGACATTCTTTCCTTTGAACGTTACAAAGAAGGTTCGCCTTGGGTTGCTTATTTACAGTTTTGTCAGCAATTTTTGGGTCCGCTGCTTTTGATGAGCAAAGTTGACTCTCGGCTAGGTACGCTTTCAGGGATTTATCTTGACGGAATCCCTTTGGATTTTACAAGTCGGCTTTTACCTAAATACACTTTTTTAAATTTTCCAATCCTTGCCCATATTCACCTGCACTCGCACAATCAGACAAAATATGGCAGGAACCCCTCACAAGTTCGGTTAAAGAGAAAAGCCCTGACAAAAAACATGCTTTTGGGAATTATTGACAATCTGGAAAATCTAATTCAAAGCATAAAGTATTCAGACGACCCAACGGAATGGGGAAAATATTCAAATATGATGAATTATACAAAGGCGGCATTTGAAAATAAAAAAAAAATTGTTAAATCATATTTAGTTCGACAAAAACCGAAAAATGTTTGGGACCTTGGCGCAAATACGGGTGAGTTCAGCCGAATAGCTGCCAGTTTGGGAATTGCGACAATTTCTTTAGATTCTGATCATTCTGCAGTCAATAATAATTACCTACAAGTAAAACAAAATGGCGAAATGAATATTTTGCCTTTGCTTATGGATCTTGCCAATCCCACTACGGATTTAGGCTGGGCACATAAGGAAAGAAAGTCACTTCTTTCAAGAGGACCAAGCGATTTGGCTATGGCTTTAGCTCTAGTTCATCATCTTTGCATTAGCAAGAATATTCCTTTTTCGAT
>Ga0156216_114_pt1 | contig 7156 bp, 5 predicted proteins | sample RifCSPlowO2_12_FD_116155 | JGI IMG/M metagenome (GOLD analysis project Ga0156216, IMG submission 116155) | Candidatus Curtissbacteria bacterium RIFCSPLOWO2_12_FULL_38_9
AATACGCAAGTTGGAAACGACCTAATCATGCTGCTAAAAATGACAAGTACAAAGGAAAGTAGCTATATTGATTCGCAGGCGAGGTTCGCCATGTGGCGACCCACTTGTAAATTTGCAAGTTGGAAGAAGCCTCAAGGAGAAAAAAGTGGATAAAAGAATGGAACTGGAAGCCCGAGATCTTAGAGTAATTAGAATCGAAGAGATGATGGATGCAACTGAAAAAGCTTTAGATTTTTGCGAAACGGAGATCAAGAAGAAACATATTGATGGATTTGAGCAAGAGAGTGCAGCTGAGTTAGGTTCGAGATATACTGCTTATTGGTTAGAATATTGGTTGCGTTCTGAGGATCTAGCAAGAGCAAGGCATGAAGCTGCGCCGACAAGAAAAATTAATTTTAGTGTTGTTCAGAGTTTGAGAGGTGAAGCAGGAATAGCGCTATTTGCGGCAAGGCAAGATGGTGATTACAGCGGTGTTAAAAAATATCTAGGTGACTTAGCTAAAGATATTGGTAAAAATGATCCTAACCCCCGTTTATTAGTATCGGGCTTAGAAACTTTAATTGAGAAATTACCTGCTGAAAAAGGCTCAAAGTTTATTCCACCAACCCCAGCTTGGATGGATGATAGATTTAAAGTCGAGCACGAATCTGTAGCATAATCAGTCATGATACAATAGTTTAAATTCATCTGCCCCAAGAAATTAATGCCGCGGAAAAATAATCTAAAAATTAGGTTGGGGGTGCTTTTGTATAAACGCCAAATCTTATTATAACAGTCAGCGATTTTTCACCAGTTGTAGACGTTGTTACATTTGCTCCCATTCTTTCTAAAATAGTTTTAGCAATAAATCCTTCTAATCCTGAACCAAGTTTAAGTTCGGGCAACCCTGATAATTGTCCGTAATATTTTTCAAATAAATTCATAGCTTGTTTGTCGGGAACAACGCTTTTATGGCTAATTAAATTGATTGTGGCTAATTCTTTGTCTCTTAACACATCGACGGTAATTGGGCTACTGTTAGAACTAGTCAGATAAAGAAGTTTTAGAACCCTTGTAACACTTTGTTCAACAGAGGTTTCGTCACCAATTATAAATATTTCCGGGAAATTTCTTTTTGCAAATTTCAGCTCGACCTTTTTTAGTTTAGGCATAAGGATGTCCTTTTTGTTTTCGGAGATTCGGGGGTATAACAATACACCTGTACTGTTGCCCTTTTTGTTTTCTTTGATTATTATCTCATCCAATAATTTTCCTATATCGAATATATTTGAAATTACACCAATTTCTCCTGATTCAATCCTTATTGTATACATTAGGTCTTCTGCAGCTTGTATGAGTGTTTGGTTTTGTTTCTTTAATGAATCCAATTTTTGTTGTTCAGAAGGAGGAAGAGTTAATGTTTGAATTGTATCTTTTTGATTTGAAATTAGTTCTAAAAATTTGCGGAGTGCGGAAGTAGAAGTTTCCTCTTTTTGGGTCAGCATTGTGTCCATATTGGATCTATCTTGTATTATTAAAATCAACCCTATTGATTTTTCTGATTCTATTGCGGGGATTATTTTCATATCTATTTTTTTAAAGCTTCCCACATTGGTTTTTATTTGAAGATCTAATAGTTTTTGAGGTTGTTTGCTTTGTATAGTTTGGGTGAATGGCAGGGAATAAGAATATATATCTATACCGTCTTTATTTTTAAATTTAAACAATTCATAAATATTTTTGTTTATTGCGTCATTATTTAAGTTGAAATATTCTTCAGCTTTTTTATTTATATATAAGATTTTAAAATTAACATCAATGACAATAATTACTTCACTGATGTTTTTGAGAAACTCTTCTTCCTGGGTTTTTGATGTGGCAATTTGTTTTTCGAGAATTTTGGCCCATTCCTCTTTAACTTTATATTCTTTAGCCAAAATGTATGATAACGGTATTAGGCCTAGGTAACTAATTACATATAAAATCCCTAAAAAAGGGTTTTGCGAGGAGAGGGTTTTAAGTGCTGTATCGAGTACCGAGTTGTAAACAAGCAGCGAGATTGTTGCAAAAACGAAAGAAACAGCTATTAAAGGTGATATTAAAAAAGAAACAGCTATAGTAAAAAAATGGGTAAGGATTAAATAAGGGCTAAATATAGAACCTGTGGAAAATATCAATAAATAAATAAAAGCCACTACCGGAGTCAAGGCTATTATATAGAAATATATTTTTTTATCTTTGGGAATTTTTGGGAGAAATGTTTTTAAAGAAATTCCAATAATAATAGCCAGTATGTAAAAAATCTGCATCAAACTTTGAAGGGTAGTGTCGGCCCTTAATATAAAGATTGAAATATAGCCGATTAATAGGAAAAATATAAAGCTGGATAAACCTAAAATGTACTTAACCTGTAGTGTCATCTTACCTTAAGATTAAAGATAAACTTACTTTTTTACAATTTTTATGTACGTTAATTGACATTAACTGCCTAAAATCTTATTGTGAAAATAGGTGGCAAAGTTGCTAGGAACAAACTTTTCGGATACACAGTCTAATTTCATTAAGAAATTTAATGACAACAGAAAACAATATACTTCTCTGGGAATTGCCGCTATTTTTATCTTTCTTTCTTTAATATATTTAGGGCCATTAGGTGGACTTGAAGATTTGGGTTTAATAGGTCAAAAAAAAGGTGATCAAGAAGCTCAAGCTGGGGAGGTTGTTAGAGGAGCGGCTGGTGATAAGTGGGCAGACATTATAATTGGGAAACCGGAATTCTCTGAGATAGTTCCCAATACAGTAGTACCTAACAGACTGTGGGGCTCGAGGGGTGTCATAATTGACAGAAATAGTTCGCCTCAACGAATGTATGTGTGGGACGGGAGTAATAGCAGAATACTAGGCTTTAATTGGGAAAATTGTCTATCAAAAACTACCGATCCTGCTAACTGCTCTGCCGATATCGTTATTGGTCAGCCAAATATGAATTCGACTGCTTGTAATGGAGATTCGGGTTTCCAAAATTTTCCGAATCGTGCGCCTGCTAGTGCGGCAACTTTATGCGGTTTAAATGAGGATCAATTGAGTATATCAGAAGCAGGTTCTGCATCGAACATGTATATTGATTCGGCGAGTAATTTGTATGTAACTGATATCCATAACAATCGTGTGTTGAAGTACATAGACCCCTTTGCTACAGATAAGGTGGCTGACGATGCGTGGGGTCAAAATGATTTTAGTGGGAATGATTGCAACAAGGGCCAATCCGTTATTGATGCCTCAACATTGTGTTTTAAATCCAATCAAGGCCGACTTGCAGGAGTCCATGTTGATTCAAGTGGAAATCTCTGGGTGACGGATACAGTTAACAACCGAGTTTTAAGATTCCCTCAAGGTTCAAAGCAGGCCAATTTGGTACTAGGACAGGACGATTTCACTTCTAGAGGTGCTGGTAGTGCTCTCGATGAGCTAAATCATCCAGCCGCAGTGAGAGTTAATGATGAGGGTCAGGTTTATGTAGCTGATAAGGTGAACAACCGGGTTTTAGTATATGATCCACCGTTCACAAACGGAATGAGTGGGCGAAACTTCGGTACGGGGTTTAAGAATCCTACTAGTTTGGAAATTGATCCGTTTCAGTCGGGCATTTGGGTATCAAATTTCGGAAATTCGGTAGTAGAACTGTGGGATATGAATACAGAATCAAAAGTTCGCGAGGTTGGTACTAGGGGTAACGGTAATGTTTTAGGTAATGTGATAGGTTCTATAGGTATTGATAAGGATGGTAATATGCTTCTGACACCAGGGGCTGGTGCAAGAAGATACGATGTTTTGCTTTTTGCTCAGGGCCAGCCCGCCCATACTTGGACGCGAAGACTGTTTGGCTCAAGTGTGGCAGGTAATCAAAAAGATGCTTTTGGGCTTGTAAACGCTCGGGGTATAGCAATTTCTAATAATCAGCTTATTGTCGGAGATGCGGGTAGAATAATGTTTTGGAATAATCCGGGATCACTTTCAAATGGCCAACCGGCAGATGGTTACGCGGGTTTGGGGTCTACCAGCTTTAGTCAGTTTATTAGCGGTTGCTGTAGTGTGATGAAGGCAGACAAAAATAATAATTTGTGGGTTAGTGCGGCGCATACTGCAGGTTTTGCTCCAACCAGGGTTGAACACTACAATTTACCTTTAAGTATTGGTGAGGAACCGGATTTTTGGATAAACTATCCGATTCCAGTTTTGGGTGGAGGTCAGATTGACGGTGACAGAGGTACCTTTTATGGTGTGGCTGTAACTGAGAACAGTGAATTCTTATGGATTTCACATCCAAATACTAGCAGGGTATTTAGGGTGAGAAACCCTCTAACTAATCCTGTGGTTGATGTGGTTCTGGGCCAAACTGATATCAACGGCACTGCGTGTAATCGAGGGGTTGATCTGGATGGTGACGGTAAAGCTGGGGAAGAGATTGATGACGCTCAATTAAATACTCTTTGTTATCCTGGTCATGTAGCCCTTGATAATTTCGGTAATTTATATGTTCAGGATCATTCACTTGAGATTCGGGGGAATAGGAGAATGTTGATTTTTGACAACTCGACGTTTCCAACTAATAATTCAGAAGTTGTATTAGCCCAAAATCCTGTAAAAGTGTTCGAAAACGTTGCGGCTTGGGAAATGGCGTTTGACTCCCAAAACCGTATGGTCATGGGTTTCAATCAATACTATCCATCAAACCCTGGAGATCCGGGAGCATTTTTTGCTGCTTATAATGATCCCTTGGGATCTGGTACCTCCCCTGAATTTTTGTTTAATGACTTCTTTTCAATGGGGTTTTCGGCCGCATTTGATGAAAATGATAATTTATATGCGGGTGATGCAAACCGTGGAAGACTATTAATCTACAAGGCACCATTTGCGGATTCTTCCCAGCAGTCGCCTAGCCCGTCCGAAAGCCCTGTGGCGTCACCCTCACCCTCACCCTCACCCTCATCCTCACCTATAGAAAGTATTGTTGATGATGAGAGCCCCAATGTTGTTATTACATCCCCCCCAGACGGAGCTGTAATTGAGGGGAAGCCCGGTAAAGTTATTATCAATGCCCAAGCAACAGACAATATAGCCGTTACCAGAGTGCAAATTTTAATTGACGGTGAAATAATGATATCACTTGACGATGCAACTAGTGTATATTACACATGGAATATTGCCCCAAAGAAAATCGCTTCCGGTGCCCATTTAATCGAGGCAAGAGCTTTTGATGCTGCTGGAAATTTGGGTAGTACTTTGGTTACGGTTATTAAACAGTAACTCTACATGCTAAAATAGTTTAAATTCAACTGCCCCTTTAAAATCCTGATGCCGAAGAGACCTCAAAAAATTATTAAATCGCGCAAAAAACCCCACGCCGCTTCCACCTTCGCTAAAGCTGCGGTGGACAAGAAAGCTTTGAGGGGCAAGTCCTCCTTCGCTAAAGCTCCGAAGGACAAGCAAGAAGAGCGGGTGATGGTTATTGCACGCAGTGATATGTTTTCTTTCGGCGGTTGGTATGGTTTAAAAACCGATGACCTTAAAAAATATTTAAGCGTAATTAACAGGAAGCACAAATTTTTAGCAAGAAACAAAGCCGAAGAAGACCCGAGCTGGCAGCAGATAATTCCTTATTTATTTTTTGAGGCAGGTGGCAAATATTTTGTAATGCAGAGACGCACAGATCATACCGATTTGCGCCTAGCTAATAAATTTTCGATTGGGATTGGAGGCCACATCAATAAGAGCGATATTGGCAGTAAAAGTATCATGGATTGGGCGGATCGAGAGTTTAAAGAAGAGGTTGATTATAGCGGAAAATATAAGAGTGAATTTTTGGGGTTGATTAATGATGACTCAAACGATGTTGGTTTGGTGCATATTGGTCTGGTAATTAAGATATCAGGGGACTTGGAGAATATCACGGTACGCGATGAGCATAAGCTTGGCAGGTTAGAACCGTTGTCTCGACTTGGTGGCTATTACAAAAATATGGAAACATGGTCACAAATTGTTTATGATTTCTTGAAAGGTCAGAGGGGGCGAAAGGTGAATAGTAGTCAAAGGAGACAAGATGGGCAAAGGTTGCCCTCCTTCGCTGGTAAGCTACGGAAGGGTGATGATTCCATCATCTGAATTTTACCTGACTGGATAATTGCCGAACATATTTCTAAAAACAAAATTCAGATTTCTCCCTTAGATAAAAACTGGCGCGAAAATATTGACCAGGTTTCAATAGATTTTCATTTAGGAAACAAGTTAAAACTTTTTCGCGCAGGAACTTACAGGTTCGTTGATACAAAAAGGGGGTTGCCGGATGATGCGATGGAAGAGGTTAATTTACAAGACGGCGATCCGTTTATTTTAGAGCCGGGAGCGTTTGCTATCGCTTCCACCCGCGAGGTTTTGAGGTTACCGGCCGATATTTTAGGGAGACTTGAAGGCAAAAGTTCGCTTGCAAGGCTTGGGATTTTAGTTCATTCAACTGCCGCAAGATTCGACCCTGGTTGGAACGGGGCGCCGGTTCTGGAGCTTGGGAATTTGGGGCCAAAACCTGCAATACTTTACTGCGGCATGCCGATCTGCGCATTTACTTTTGAAAAATTGGCATTACCCGTAAGGATGAAATACGAAGGTAGCAGGAGTGACAGGTATAGTGGATCGAAAACACCGGTTGTTTCTCGAATTGAAAAACATAAGAAATAAAATTTCTAATTTCTAATGTCTAATTTCTAATCAATTACCAATTAATAAATTTCCAAATTAGGAATTAGGTTAATTAGAATAATTAGGTCAATTTCAGTAAATGCTTGTGGGTGGAATTTTGAATCGATGACAGTAATAAATAAGTCAATTAGAAAAGGGCGCTTAATAGTTTTTGAGGGGATTGACGGTAGCGGAAAAGCAACGCAAGCAAAACTTCTATATAAATTTTTTCAAAAGCGAAAAGTCCCCACGGCATTAATTTCTTTTCCGAATTACAAATCTACTTGGGGGAAAGTTATTACAAAATATTTAAAAGGTGAATTTGGAAGTGCAACAGAAGTTGATCCATATTTGGCATCAATTCTTTATGCAGGCGACAGACTGCTTGCCTCTAAAAAAATTTCCAAATGGTTAAACGGGGGAAAGTACGTGGTTTGTGATCGGT
>Ga0156216_113_pt2 | contig 6731 bp, 10 predicted proteins | sample RifCSPlowO2_12_FD_116155 | JGI IMG/M metagenome (GOLD analysis project Ga0156216, IMG submission 116155) | Candidatus Curtissbacteria bacterium RIFCSPLOWO2_12_FULL_38_9
TAACTGCCGAACTTTATATTGGGTAAAGATACAATGTTTTTTATCTAAAATGAGGTCTTTAATCCTATTTTCTTAAAGTCGCTGTCCAAAGTGAACACCTCATCTAATTTTAAGTCCTTGAAAAGAGTGTAGGTAGTTGCATCAGTAAAGGAAATTTTGTGTTCGGAAAATTTTGATAAAATATTCAATGACTTTTTAAATGTTTCCTCATCTATATCTAAGACTTTTATTTCTTCTTTTTCTATGGATTTTACAAGCAGGTTTATAACTTTTTCGGTTGCTTTAGCACCGAAGTCATATATGAATCGGGTAAATAGTTCATCAAGTATATAATAAGAAGTGTAAAATAGAGCTCTTTGGTTACGATAAAAGTCGTATTTCTTAGCAACTTGTTTGTGGTATTTCTCTTGGGAAACAAAAAGGGCAATAAAAGCTCCCGTGTCGAAAAATACTTTCATTAATCGATTAGGTACGAACTATCATCTTTGGGTGCGTAGTTAGTTTGCTCGAGACTGCTAATATTAATTTGGCCAATTAGTGAATCTAAAATGAACTTGTCGTTAGGAGCAATTTTCTGTGCGGCAAATGTTTTGGCTAAATTCAAAGCCAATCTGTCAATTGCCTCTCGAATGAGTTTTGATCTGGAAACAGAAGTGTATTTCTCAAACTCATCCAGTACTGATACTGCGTTTGGATTGAGATAAACTTGATATCTTTTCATATTATATACATTATATTCTATGGTGTATATATTGTCAATATTCTCGTAATCTGACACCACATATGCGACAACAGTTTTAAACTGTTGTCATGAGAGCAAATCCTAAAGAAATAATCAGAAGAGTTAACAAGGGCAACAAGGTGGCTGACGTTGCTAGTGCCTTGAGTATCCATAGATCCACTGTTTACCGCTGGATGAGAAGAGCCAAGACTGCTCGTGGTAACTTAAGCTCACTTAGTCTTGTGAGGAAGTCTACGAGACCACATACAATCCACAGGTACAACTTTACCCAACAGGAGAGAATGGATATTGAGAAATATCGACAGAAAACCGGTCAGATGGCGGAAAAGATTACCCGTAAGTTAAACCTGCCTGCATCCTGGCGGACAGTCCACCGTTTCTTGAAAATTAAAGGGTTCGTGCGAGAATATGGATATCATAGACGTCCAAGGTTTCAGGACACAGTTCATATGCATGCTAAGAACACGAAGACAGTCGGATACTTGCAGATGGATGTTAAGTACGTAACACCGGAGCTTTCCGGCCTTACTTGGACATGTTTTGAATATGCAGTCATTGATATCTTCTCGAGGTATAAAGAAGCAGTGATCTTAAACCACCTGGACCAGGATGGATCAATGGCAGCTCTTCTTGAGATATTACCTCAGCTTCCCTTTAAACCTGTTTTCATCCAGACAGATAATGGTCTGGAATTTCAAGGAAGATTCCAAGCCTTGTGTAAGAAACTGCACTTGAAGCATCACTGGATCCACAAGAGCACACCAAATGAGAATGCACTCATTGAAAGATCATTTAGAACTGATGAGGAAGAGTTCTTCTTTAGGATGGAGAAAGCACCCGTTCACTATGATGAGCTAAGAGTTTGGTTTGCCAACTGGCTCCATGAGTATAACTATGAAAGACTACACCTTGGAATTAACCTAAAAACGCCATACGAAATTGTCGCAAATGTCCTGTCAGGTTAAGAACTTCTTGAAGCCAGACTCACTTTGGCCTAAAATTAAGTTTGTATGCGAGATGACAGGTGGCTTGAGGATAAACTGGAATTTCTTCTTAGAAAATATTTCGCGAACGTAAAAATTAAGGAACCCATTGAAATTAAATGGGGCAGGAATGCCAAGTACCGGTTTGGTTCAATTAAGCTTTTAAAGCCAAGAGGTTTGAAGTTTATTACTAAAAGATCCAAACCCCAAAAGAGCATAGTTACGATTACTTCGATGTTCAAAGACGAGAAGATTCCGGTTGCGGTTGTCGAGTATACAATCGCTCACGAACTTTGTCATTATTCTCACGGATTTTCTTCATCAAACAAGCGCCTGTTTCGCCATCCCCATCACGGTGGTGTCATTAATCAAGAACTCACACAAAGAGGTGCGGAGGAGCTGATAGCGCCTTTTAAAACATGGTTAAAAAGTTACCGCGCAAAGATTCGCGAAAGACGCATTAAATTCTAATTCCCTCATTCATTTTGGTACAAGTCTGTTGAAAACCTCTATGTCATTGCGAGGGAACGCTAGTGACCGAAGCAATCTTGCCTAAAAAGAGATCGCAATGACAAAAAGTTCGTTTGTTGCAACAGTCTTTTCCTGCAAACGCAAGGCTGATAGGTTTTCAACAAGCTCTTTGGTACAATCATCGGCATTATGGAAAGATTGAGAGTAACGCCGGAGGTTAGACAAATCCCGGGAGAAAGTTTGCAATATGCTTCTAGACATACGCGTGAATTTTTAATGAGAGCATTTGAAGAGGGTTCACATTTGGTTTTACCCGAAAATCATGTAGCTTTACTGTATTGGCAGCGAGATTTAAATATTCTACTTACGTATTACGGTACTCAACTGAGCATGCATGATGTAGGGGAACTGTTCAAGATAAGGGCACGAAATAAACAGCGTCGGGTGGGGAAAATATTAAAGAGGACGATTAGGAGATTACACAAAAATTCCTCTAAAAGATTACAGCGGAATTATCCCTTTGACGAAATAAAAATAAGTAAACCGACAACAGAGTTGATGCGCAAAAGAATGTCCAATGCAAAAGGCGGAAAAAGAACAGACAGTACAGCATATGGGTTGATTATTCAAAGAACTCGAAGAATACGCGCCGAGCTGGAAATTGCCGAAACGGATGAAGAACTCCGAAAGGCTCTGGCAAATGTTTACCATTCTTTTTTAAAGAATAATCCGAAATTGTTTATTTCGATTTATAGAATTGCCAGAAATTGCGGGTTTATGTTTTCTACCAGAAGTTTAGAAAAATTTCTGCGGGTTTTGAGGGAGAGAAGGATACCTTTTGGACACGTTGCCCAAGAGCTTAAGGGCGGTAAGCACAAAGGAGAAATTCATAATTATTACTTTACCCTCAAAAGACAAGAGGAAAGGATTAGGAAGGTTTTCGCGGAGGATCGAGCCGCTAGATAATTGGCAAGTGTAGTATTATACTATTGATTCAATCTTCTATCTGCCCCGGTTAAAATATGTCTGAGAGTCTTGAAAATTTTTGGGAAAATAACAAGGCAAAGACTGCTGTTGTTGGAATGTTTTTGTTTGGGCTTTTCTTGCTGGCGTTTGGCGTTGGGACGTTTGCGCTGAAAGATTCTGGTGAAGATGATGCTATCAAAATCATCTCCGTTGAACAAGGGGACCCCTTAAACAAGATAATTGTTCATGTTGATGGAGCCGTCAATAAACCGGGAGTTTATGAGCTCACTATTGACTCCAGAGTCAATGACTTGGTTGCTGCGGCCGGAGGCTTGACGGAAGACGCCAATACTCAGGCTATTAATCTGGCTGCCAAGCTTTCCGACGGGCAGAAAGCGCACATAGCAAGCATTAACGTCAACACGGCTAGCGAGGCTCAGCTAGACACACTACCCGGTGTTGGCCCGGTGACAGCCGGAAAAATCATCGCCTCGCGCCCTTATAGTAGTGTAGAGGAGTTGTTAAGTAAAAAGGCGGTTGGAAGGGCGACTTTCGACAAAATAAAGGATCTGGTTACGGTCTATTAACCGCAAATGTATAATTTTTAATTTGTAATTTTAAATTTTTAATCAATTTTTAATCATTAAATTTTTAAACATTTAGATTTCATTTAAAATTTATAATTTAGAATTTAAAATTAGCAAGGTCAATTAGGTTAATTTACATATCGTGTCAAGAATTCACTTGATAATTTTCATCATTTTCTTAATAATTTCGGCAGGCGTAAGAGTCTGGTTAGATAAGCCCATAACACTTCCAAAAAATAAGCCTATAAAGTTTGAGGTAACGATAAAGCGCGAAGTGCGACAATACGATTTTGGTCAAATTGTTTATGCAGCCGATTCGAGAGTTTATGTGGAAACGTATCCTAAGTATCGTGTTGGCGACAGATTGCTTATAGAAGGCCAATTAGACGCTCAGGGGCGCATGTTCGAAGGCAGTGTAAAAAAGATTGGGGAAAAATCGAATTTAGCCCGTTTTAGGTCGAATTTACGGGAAAAGATTTCAAATAGGATTGGTGAACTGCTACCTGCGAGGGAGGCGACTTTAGTTGTAGGGACGGTACTTGGTGTTGATACTATCGGGAAAGAGTTCCGGGACGAGCTTATAAAGACCGGAACAATTCATGTTGTGGTGGTTTCCGGCCAAAATTTGATGATTGTGGCCGGAATATTTCTGGCGCTGGCAAAGTATATCGGCAGAAGGCAATCGATGCTTCTGGCTATTGGGGCGGTCTTTTCTTATGCTTTTTTGACCGGATTCGAACCGCCGGTCGTGCGGGCAAGTATTATGGTTTTAGTTTCCACAACCGCCATATTTTTGGGCAGAGAATCAGGCGTGTTTTGGTCTTTGATTATTGCGGCGCTTGTAATAATATTTATATGGCCTCAGGCTTTGTTTGAAGTTTCTTTCCAGCTGACTTTTGCGGCGACTTTGGGAATTGTGACGTTAGGGCAGTATTTTCAAAGACCCTTGAAAAAGTTTAGTTTATTGGGTGACAACGCTGCTATTGCCACGAGCGCTTTTATTTTTACCGCACCGGTTATTTTATTTTATTTTTCGCGAGTTTCACCGGTGGCTCCTTTTGCAAACATATTAGTAGCCGAAAGTGTGTTTCCGGTAATGGTATTGGGGTTTTTGATTGCCTTGGCGACGCTAATTTTTATGCCACTAGCGCAACTGTTGGCATATTTGGCTTATGTTCCGGCACTTTATTTTTCGGAAGTGGTAAGGATAATGGCGAAAATTGTTTAATTTTTAATTTGTAATTGCTCGCTTTGAGCGAGTTTCGAGTCGAAAAGTAAATTTTCAATAAATTTGAAATGTTTGAATTTTAAAAATTTAGATTTCAATAAAAATTAAGAATTTAAAATTGAAAATTATCATATATGTTGGATCAGAAATCGAAGCTGACTTTAATATTCGCGATTATCTTTGCGGTTTTGGGTGTTTTGTTTATCGTCGAAAGCCAAAAAGTGGGGAAATTGAGGCTGATTTTTTGTGATGTTGGGCAGGGAGACGGGATTTTAATCGTGACTCCAGGCGGAAAACAGATTGTGGTTGACGGTGGGCCGGGGACAAAAATTGTGGATTGTCTGGGGGCAAAAATGCCTTTTTGGGACAGGACGGTTGAGATGATGATTGTAACCCATGCCCAGCAAGACCATATGGAAGGGCAGATTGAGATTTTTAAGAGGTACAAAGTTGAGCGGGTTGTTTGGAGCGGAGTTGAAAATACAACTGCGCTTTTTAGTGTTTGGCAGAAACTACTTGAAGCTGAGAAATCTGAAGTTCATTTAGGAAGAAGCGGCGATAAATTAAAGCTGGATAAAATTGTTTTTGATGTGCTGTGGCCAACTACTGAGATGTTAAATGTCTGGAAGATTGTGCCGCCTGTTGATATCAATGACAGTTCAGTTGTTGCAAGGCTTGAGTATAATCCCGATACCGGATCAGGAAAGGCTATTTGTGCGTATTTGACGGGGGATTTGCCAAAGGAGATTCTTGAAGGGTTGATAAATAAACCATGCCAGATTCTCAAAATTTCGCATCACGGTTCGAAAACCGGCACGAGTCAGGAGATAGTTGATTTGGTTAAACCTGAAGTTGCCGTGATTCAGGTTGGTAAAAATAGGTTCGGCCATCCGACGCAGGAAGTTTTGGATTTACTTGAGGGTGTCGAGATTTTGCGAAATGATAAAGATGGCACTATTGAAATAGAAACAGACGGCAAATCTTTCCGTGTGAATTAACCCCATAGTTGTAAATCTTGCTTTGCGGTAGTATAATTTCTGGTTATGGAAAGAATAACTGAGAGGCGGCAAACTGCAGCTGATGGTTTAAGTGAACCTACGCTTCTATCGATTAGGACGAGTATCTCGCAAGGAGGTATAATGCTAAAGGTTTTACCTCTGGCAAGGCAAGGCTTAACTGTATCTGAAATTGAACAAATAACCGGCATAAGACATGATTTAGTTGCCTCTTCATTATTCAGGCAGAGAGTAAAAGGGAGACTCCCTGAATCCGCAAGGCAATTTAACAAAAGACTTATTGAAGCTATAGTAAATCTTCCTGAAGATCCAGAATTAAGGAAAGGTCTTTTGGATCAAGTGAGTTTCGGTTTATACAGGGGCAATCTTAAATCCTTTACAACACCAAGAGCATGTTTAAGGCTGGCAGGTTTGGGGAGACTAATCGGAAATTATAATTGGGCTCAAGCAGTTGTTCCGGTATTGCGAAGTGCTGAGATAGCTATCAAGGAGTTTTTTCTAAATGTTAATGATGATGGTGTAGAGGTAGAACGGACCTATCGTATAATGTTTAAAGCCGAGCAAAAGAAAGCGATTTCCACACTGAAAAATAGGGTTGATGAACTTGACCACCGAGGAATTCCTTTTATTTGAGTTTGAGTGTAGCTTAGAACTGTACACAAATTAATTTCCCCTGTAAACTATTGGTATGAATTTGAAAAAGCGGATTGTTGATGATCTTACAAGATCGGTCAGTGG
>Ga0156216_144_pt1 | contig 5272 bp, 6 predicted proteins | sample RifCSPlowO2_12_FD_116155 | JGI IMG/M metagenome (GOLD analysis project Ga0156216, IMG submission 116155) | Candidatus Curtissbacteria bacterium RIFCSPLOWO2_12_FULL_38_9
TGTACGCTAAACGCAAAATGCGCTTCACTTACTTTTGGCATTAAGCTTGTAGCGTTCAGCGTTAAGCACAAAAACTAACTGCCCTATGGATCTAACACAAGCTATTCTTTTATCCGTTATTGTCGTTCTTGCAATATTTCTTGTGGTAATTGGCTTTCAGGCATTTTTTGTGCTCAAAGATTTGCGAAAGTCACTGACAAAAATGAATAAATTAATGGAAGATGCCGATGGGTTGGTGTCAGATGTCAAAAAGCCCGTTAACACTGTAACCAGCTTATTTACAGCACTAACAGCCGGTGCCGGAATCGCCCATATTATTAAAAAAGTTAAACAACTGGAGGGTAAAAGTGAGCGAAAATAACAGCAACAACAACTCCACATTGTTACTTGGAGTAATATTAGGAGCTGCACTTACCTATCTTTTTGCAACAAAGAGTGGCCAAAAAACAAGAAAAGAACTTTTTAAAGATGTTGCTAAAATCTTAGAAAACTTAGGTGAGGAACTAGAAGAGAAAGAAGAATTCAAAGCCGCCTTTGGCGAGCCTCGCCCAAATGGGCGGGAAAAAATAGAAGATAAAAAAGAGGAGATTGAAAAAAAATTAGAAGAAAAGGTTGAAGCAATCCAAAAAGAGGCAAAAGAAAAATTAGAACAGGTTAAAGAAGAAGCTAGCCAAGAAGTCGAATCAGCAAAAGAAAATATTATTGAGCAGGTTAGGGAAGTACCCCAGCAAGTTGCCGAAATCCAAAAAAAAGGCCGCCACTTCTTCTTCCGCAAGCGCCATCAGGGCGAATCCTAGAGATTATTAGCTTCGTCAAAAGTGTCATCAGGGTCTGCGAAGCAAATTTTTAGCAACTCAAAGATATTCTCCTCTGTTATAGATTCGCCAACTAAGCTAATTGTTGTTTCAGAATAATCTTTGGGTCCCGGACCTTTTATCATGCCGAGAACTTCTTGTAAATTAGTTTGGAATTTGTGACTTTTCCCACTGGGAACAACAATTGAAATATCATGAGCTCTCAGTTCATCTTGCTTATCCGACTCCCCAGTATCATAAAGTAATTCAATTTGCCTATTTAAATTCCCCTCATTACTTTCATCATCACTCGCCATAAACTTTAAAGAATATATTACTTTACAAAGAGCAGAATCTTTTAGTGCAGGTCTAAAATTTCTTTTTACAGTATATTTTCCAAGACCCATTTCACGAAGAATTCGTTCGAATTCACCGACTAATATTTTGTCAACACTCTGAAATCTTGCAGTTTGAGCTTCAGTAAACAAACCCTGAGGTAATTCCTGAACTGGTGAATTTTCTACCTTATGTCTAGTACGCCACGTATTAGCTAAAGGTATAATTAACTTTCTGTATGCTTCGATTTCGGATCTAACACTCATGGAACGGTAATTTTAGAAATATCAGACGAAAGTGTCAAGGAAATTTTTATTTGTAGCAATACTCTAATATATAATATTCAAAATGAACTCAACCGTAGTCAGGCAAAAGTTTTTGAAGTTTTTTGCAAACAAGGGTCATAAAATCATTCCTTCGGCATCTTTAGTTCCCGATGAATCCGTCGAGCTTGCCGGGACACAAAGGGTTTTGTTTACCACCGCCGGCATGCACCCGCTTGTTCCTTATCTATTGGGCAAAGCGCATCCGGAAGGTCAAAAGCTTACTAACATCCAGCGATGTTTGAGAACGGACGACATCGACGAAGTTGGTGATAGTGTCCATAATACATTCTTTGAAATGCTTGGTAACTGGTCAATCGGTGATCCAAAATCATCAGATGGCATTGGCAAAAACGGCTATTGGAAAGAAGAAGCAATTTCCTGGTCTTATCAGTTTCTTATCAATGAGTTAAAACTCGATGCCAGACGAATTTATGTTTCAGTCTTTGCGGGAGACAGTGATGCACCTTTTGATGAGGAATCTTTCGAAATATGGCGAAAACTGGGTGTAGCTGAAAAAAGAATATTTAAATACGGCAAAGAAGAAAATTGGTGGGGTCCGGTGGGCGAAACTGGCCCATGTGGGCCGGATACCGAAATGTTCTATGATCTTGACCCCACGTCAACAACGCCTATTGACCCCAGTAGCAACAGCAATCGTTTCATAGAAATCTGGAACGATGTTTTTATGCAGTACGAGAAGAAAGTCAGAAGTCAGAAGTCAGAAGTCAGAAGTATATCAGAATCAGGCCCAAACGAGTTTGAATTTGTTCCACTCAGGCAAAAAAATGTTGATACCGGAATGGGGCTTGAAAGAATTCTTACGGTTGTTCAAAACACCAAATCTATTTACGAAACCGACCTTTTTTTGCCATTAATGAAAAAAATAGAAGATCTATCAACAAGTTACAATCAAAAGTCGGCTCGAATTGTTGCCGACCACATTCGCTCTGCAGTATTTTTAATTTTCGACAGGGTCACACCATCGAATGTGGAACGCGGCTATATTCTGCGCCGCCTAATTCGAAGATCAATCCGTCACGCATCAATTTTGGAAATCAACGAAGACTTTTTACAAAACTTAACTAAAACCGCAGTTAAAATTTATGAAGGTTTTTACCCCGGGCTTATCGAGCATGAAGACTTAATAATAAAAGAACTGCAAACTGAGGAGCAGAAATTCAAAAAAGCACTTGCTTCAGGAATTAGGGAATTTGAAAAGATAAAGGGCAACATTTCCGGCAAAGCGGCATTTGATCTTTACCAGAATTTCGGCTTCCCGATTGAATTAACTGCCGAACTGGCGACAGAAAAAGGGAAAAGCGTAGATGTAAAAGAATTTGAAGAACTTCTGCGCGAGCATCAAGAAAAATCAAGAAAAGCAAGTGGTAAAACAAAAGGAGGTTTAGCGGTTCAGGGAGAAACAGCAGCCAAGCTACATACTGCCACTCACTTGCTTCATCAAGCACTTCGCGATGTCTTGGGCAAACATGTTCACCAAACGGGCTCACATATTACAGAAGAAAGGTTAAGGTTTGACTTTAGCCACGGTGAAAAAATGACCGCCGGCCAAATAAAAACAGTAGAAAATATTGTTAACAAAAAAATTAAAGAAAATCTTTCCGTAAATAAGAAAATTATGCCTAAACAAGCTGCAGATAAATTGAGTGCCATTGGGCTGTTTGATGAAAAGTACGGTGATTTAGTTGATGTTTATTACATAGGTAATTCACCACACATCGAGAATGCTTATTCTAAAGAATTCTGTGGTGGGCCACATGCCAAGTCTACTGGCACTTTGGCAAGTTTTGTGGTAAAAAAAGAAGAATCAGCCGGCGCAGGAGTAAGAAGAATTTATGCTACAATAGGAAAGTAATTTTATGGACCCAACTGCCCCAAACGATAACGACCAGGACCAACAAGGAAACGAAAATCAGCAACACAACCCTGTTCAACCAGGTGGATTCGTAGTTTCTGGAGAACCAGGGGGGGCAAACCCTAATCAAGCACCGTCTAACCTTCAGGTACCGCAACCAACAGCGCAAGAACCTAAACCGCCAGCAGGGAATAACGATCTACAATCAGATTTGCAGTCAACCGTAGCCGCAGCTACAGGGACAAATCTGGCAGGAAAGCCCGATGCTGATGTTCCACCCGAACCCGTAGCACCTTTACCATCTACCGAACAGCAACCAGATCCCACTCCGTTTACACCCCCGCCACCTCCACCGTCAGGAGCTGCACCTACTTCAGGTCCTAGTCCGGTAGGTACTCAACCATCAGGAGATCAGTCAGGAGGAGAATCAAATTCGGGGAAAATGAAATCCCTTATTATTGTAGTTGCAGTGTTTATACTGGTAGCAATACTCGCTGCAGTAGCTTGGTATTTTATCCTCAATAGAGGACAAACTGTAGAAAATAATGTAACTGGCGATACTTCTCCTTTAGAGCTTCCATCTTCACCTTCTCCTAGAACCGAAGGGGGATTTGGTAATTTACCAGAGGGAACACCCGAAGCAACATCACCCGCTGATATCGAAGGGGATTCAGAAGAAGTTTCACCCCAAGTACCTATAGAATAGATTCCCAAGTTTAGACATTAAAGCCTTACAATTGCTAAAATTTACTGATAGTCCATGGCTATAGCCGATATTGTTGGCCGATTTATAAAAAAAGAGTCTGAAGAAGAAAACAACTTTCTTTCTCTCTCGTTAACTCCCGACAGGGTCCTGGCTACTATTTGGGCACTTGAAGGAGAAAAGGTTGAAGTTTTAGGATTTTCAAGAAAATCTTTTCAAAACATTGATAGCATTATTCACCAATCAGCTATAGCGATAGATGCTGCTGCCGAGAAGGCAAAAAGCGACGTTTCGCAAGTTGTGTTTGGTCTTTCTAGCAGTTGGTTTGACGATGGGAAAATTAAAAAAGACGCAATAAAACTTTTAAAAAAACTTTCTCAAGAGCTCGAGCTAGACTCCCAAGCATTTGTACCGCTAGCATCATCTATTAAAAACTATTTGAAATATGAAGAAGGAGTTACACCTCATGCTGTATTAATTGGAGCTTTTAATGATTCTTCTGAGGTCCATTTACTTAAAAACAACGAGGTCGAAAAGACGCTAGAATCAAGGAGCAAACCTACTTTCGAAAAAATATCAGAGTTAGTTAAACAATTAGGAGATGAAAAAGATCTTCCGCTAAAAATAATTGTTTTTGGTATCCCAGATGATTCCCGGTTAGCAGAAGAGATACAGAAACACGAGTGGAGTGGTACTTTTATTCACAAACCGAAAGTCGAGTTTTTAAAAAATAGGGATGTTTCAAAATCTGTTGCTTTTGCGCAAGCAACAGATTTTTTAGGCCACGAATTGTCTCAGGCGCCAACGGCTACAGCTCCAATTGTTAAACTTGGCGATATTGCCGAGAAAAAATTATCTTCAGAGACTGGCGAACTTGGATTTATAGAAGACGAGGATATCCTCAAGAAAAATGAAGAGACGCAACCAGCAGAGAAGGAAACTACTCATCACGAAACACAGGAAGACCTAGCGGTCGAAGTTGACCAAAATGTTAAACAAGCAGAACCTACTGCAGTAATGCATGAGTCACCTAAAAAAGAAAAGGGGAGTCTCATTGAAAATATTGCAACGTTGGGTTGGTTCTCTAAATTAACAAATATTTTTAAAGGTCCGGGGGTCGCTAAAAAGTTAGGTATGGGTATTGCTATACTTATGGTTTTGGGGTTAGTGGGGGTGTTTATGGCAGGTAGAACACTCACTAGTGCAGAAGTAGTAATCAAAGTCAATGCGCAGTCTCAAG
>Ga0156216_127_pt3 | contig 4292 bp, 4 predicted proteins | sample RifCSPlowO2_12_FD_116155 | JGI IMG/M metagenome (GOLD analysis project Ga0156216, IMG submission 116155) | Candidatus Curtissbacteria bacterium RIFCSPLOWO2_12_FULL_38_9
CTTTTCCATTCGGCCCGACACAAACAGTTGAAAAAAATTACAATAAAAACTGGATATTTCCTAAACTAAAAACTCAAATTGCCCTTCATTTATTTGGGGGCGGACTTGAAGCAATTTGTACAAAAAATGGTAAATTTTCAAAAGGCCAGAGTTTGATTTTTCAATTGAAAACTTTTCCAAAAATCTTTTTCTTGCAGCATCCCCCATTTTCTCTCTAAGTGTTTGGTCTTTGATCAAAATTTCTAATTTCTCAACCAAATCGTTAACACTTCCAGGCTTAACCACAAACCCGGTTTTTCCATTCTCCACCAACTCCGGGAGTGCACAAACATTCGAAACAACCACCGGAATTCCAAAGGACATTGCCTCTAAAACCGAAAATCCAAAACCTTCCACTTTTGGTGGTACTAAAACAAAAACATCGGCGTTTGGAAAAAATTCCCTCAGAAGCTTTTCTTTTGGGACGAAATCTTTTTGATCTATATTTAAAGCTCTCATTTTATATTGATCAGTCACTGGACCGACGACCGTCAACTTGACGTTTGGATACTTGTTGGAAATTTTTCGGAATGCCTCCAAAAGTAACAGTCCCCCTTTCCTTTCAAACCATATTCCTACAAACAAAATATTAAGTTCTTTATGTTTCTTCTTTTTATTCTTATAGTCAACACTAACGCCTGGATAAACAACTTCCATTTTTTTGGAAGGAACTCCCAAGTCCGTATGGATTTTGCGCGCATAATTTGAAAACACTAATATCTTTTGAGCTCCCGACCAATTAGTATCACAGTCAATTATTCTAAATATTGAAAATAAAAAAAATCTCAAAAAATATCCAATCTTAATCCTCCAAATCGGCCAGTTTATATAATCTTTAAGATAAAGGTAGTTCGAAGAAGAATCGGAAACAATCAAAGGTGCCTTTGAACCATATAACTTTATTGAATAGGAGTGGCAGTGAACAATATCAAAATTCTCCATTACTCTTAATACTTGAGAACCGGACGAAAGTGGAAGAATTCTAAATTTAACAAGTAAAGCAATTAAATTATGTAAAAAAGTGTATTTAATCAGCCCTTTTTTAAGTGCATCAATATGGTAGGTATATTCAACATTTTTAGGAGGGTTATTAAGAAGCGTTCTGGTAAAGGTATTTTCTCCTCCTACTAATAATTTCAAATTCTGCGGCTTTTCGGGATCGGTAGGCGAAATCAAAAGCACTTTGATCATAAAAAACATTTTAGAGAGTAACACCAGTTCTTTCAACAAAAATATGCGTTCTTGTTTTTTTAAAAAGAAAAAACATACAATAGGTCATAAAATTTCAGACGAAAATGAAGTTTCAATCTGCCGCTTCAAAGCTTGGCGAAGTCAGATATAGATCGAAAATAGTCAAACAACAGTTGGGCGAATCAAAAGTAAACAAAAACGAAATGTCTCCGGAAGAATTTAAACGAATGCTTTCGCAAAAACTCCAATCAACAAGAAAAATATTTAAATTTCTCCAAAAAAAGGGCTTTGTATTATCTCCCTATTTGGAAATTGGCTCCGAACACGCACTAAGGCCCTCCCTTCTGGAAAGTGAATTTGAAGCAAAAGGCTTTGCTTCTGATATTTCTTTTTACTCTCTGTCACACTCGCAAAAATTCACTAAATTATTCGGCTTTAGAAAATCTCCAAGAACAATTTGCGCCGACGCTTATACCCTACCATTTAAATCCAACTCTTTTCCGTTTGTTTTTATATACGAAACTCTTCACCACTTTCCCGACCCTCTTCCCCCTCTTTTAGAAGCACATAGAGTTCTTGCTCCTGGTGGTATTTGCCTTGTCGGCTCAGACCCCATCAAACAATCCTTCAAAATAAGACTCTGGCACAGACCCAATAAACTTCGTCCATGGGAAAAAATTCTCAAATTTCAAGAATCTCTTACAAGTGCAAATCTTGTCATGCAATCTATTCTGAAAAAAAGCGAGTTCTCGTCCTACTTGAAAGCAACCTAAACAAAAAACTCAAAATTCAATAATGGATTTTCTTTCAAACTATCAAAAAAAGATCTGGCAAAGCTCCGCCTCGCTCAACAATAATATTTTGATATCCTACGTTAAACCGGCGAAAACTGCCCGAATTCTTGACATAGGTTTTTTTAGGGGAATTCTAGTAGTTGAAAGGTTCAAAAACATAAAAAATCCCCACATACATGCTGTTGACATAGACGACGAAGCAATTTCTTCTGCCAAAAAACTCGGCATAAAAACCAAAAAAATTAACATCGAAAAAGGCTTTCCCTACAAGTCAAATTTCTTCGACATAGTTTCTGCAAATCAAATTATTGAACATTTAGTCGATGTAGATTTGTTTATGGAGGAAATCTACAGAGTACTCAAACCTAATGGATATCTACTCTTATCCACTGAAAACTTATCTTCATGGCACAATCTTTTTGCCCTTTTAATGGGCTGGCAGGCATTCTCCCAGCATATTTCTCACCTCAAAAACATCGGTAATCCCTTAAGAATATGGGGTAACTCAATAGGAGAAGACATTCACAGACAAATATTTACACCAAGAGGCTTAATGGAGTTAACAAAAATTCATCGACTCAAAATAGAAAAAAGCTTCGGTGCTGGATATTACCCTTTTTGGGGCAGCCTCTCAAAAATATTTTCCAAAATCGATCCCACTCACTGCGCTTTTATCGGCCTCAAAGCAAGAAAAATAGCAAAATGAAAATTTCCGTTATCATTTCAACTAAAAACGAGCAGAAAAATATTAAAAGATTATTGAAGAGCCTTAAAAAGCAATCCTTTTCTGGTTTTGAAACAATTTTGGTTGACAATTTTTCTTTTGACCAAACATCAAAAATAGCCAAACCTTTTGTTGATAAACTTCTTCACACAGGCAACGAAAGATCTAGCCAAAGAAACTATGGCGCCAAGAAAGCCTCCGGCAAGTGGCTTCTCTTTTTAGATGCGGATATGCAGCTTAAGAAAAAGGCACTGAAGGAATACTGGCAATTGGCCTCATCATCAAAAAAATCAATAATCGCCCTTCCTGAAATTTCGATCGGTAAAACTTTCTGGGGTAAAGCAATTTCAGTTGAAAGAAACTGTTATATCGGCCAGAATCTTCTAACAGCAGCCAGAATGTTCCCGAGAAAAGATTTCACAAACCAAAAAGGCTTTGACAAAAATCTCATTGCTGCCGAAGACTGGGATCTTACAAATAGATTTATAAAAGCCGGCTTTGACCTAAAAATTGCCAAAACTCCCCTTTTTCACTTTGAACCTGAAGAAAACCTAATAAATATGATCAAAAAAGAAATCTACTACATAAACAACATTGAAATTTACTCCAAAAAATATCCCAAAATATTCTCGAAGCAGTCAAGCATTTCCTACAGACTCAGTCTTTGGGCCAAATCCTGGAATATTTTGATCAAGAATCCTCTTTCAACATTTGGCTTTCTTTTTTATAAGTTCTCGGTCTGGATTCTCTGGCAGTTGAAAAAAAATAAAATTATATCTTTTCAAAGCCTACAATAAAATGTCACAAAAGCTTCCTTCTGTTTCTATAGTTTTTCCGGTTTATAACGGCGGTAATCAGCCTTTAGAATGTATCAAATCAATAACAAAGCTTAACTACCCAAAAAATGAATTAGAGACAATTGTGGTCGACAACAATTCAAGCGACGGTTCAGGAAAAAGAATTAGAGATAAATATAAGTTTGTAAAAATTATCATAAATAGTACAAACGTAGGTTTTGCCTCTGCCGTTAATCAGGCAATTAAACAATCGAAAGGAAAATATGTATTTATCGCCAACGACGATCTTGTTTTTGAAAAAAATAGTCTCAAACACCTAATCCTGTATATGCTTTCAAATCCCCAAATCGGAATAACAAGCGGCAAAATATTTTTAAAAAGTAACCCTAAAAAGCTTTCATCTGCAGGCTACACCATGAACAAATGGACAGGCAATGTAAAATCAGATCCTAAACCAAATATCATAAAAGAGCCGGATTGGCTTCAGGGATGTGCCCTGCTGACTACTAAAAAAATCTTAAAATCGGTTGGTTTTTTAGACTCAGAGTACAAACACTCATTTGAAGATTTTGATCTATGCTTGAAAATAAGACGGGCAGGCTTAAAAGTTGTTTACTTACCAAAAGCCGTCTTCTGGCATGGAGAAAGCATTAGCGCTGACAAAAACAAAAGTTTTAAGTATTATCACTGGTATCGCAGTAAAATTCGCTTCCTGATCAAAAATATGCCATTTATTAATATCCTAAG
>Ga0156216_143_pt1 | contig 3798 bp, 7 predicted proteins | sample RifCSPlowO2_12_FD_116155 | JGI IMG/M metagenome (GOLD analysis project Ga0156216, IMG submission 116155) | Candidatus Curtissbacteria bacterium RIFCSPLOWO2_12_FULL_38_9
CCTTATCGCCTGAAGATAAATCAATTACTTTGATTCTAGTTGTGCCCATTTTTCCTTAAATTTGAAATTATAAATTTTTAATTTTTAGTCAATTTTTTAAAATTTAATTTTTAATCATTTATATTTCATTTAAAATTAATACAAGCAAGGCCTAAAGTCGAAAAATTAAGAATTGAAAATTATTATCAATCTACGACTTCCACCCCCATAGATTTAGCAGTTCCGGTGATAATGTTAATTGCGCTATCTAAATCTGTGGTATTTAAATCTTCCATTTTTTCTTCTGCAATTTTTTTAGCTTGAGAGCGAGAAAGTTTGGCAACAGTTTCCTTGCCTGTAGTTTGGGCGCCTTTTTCTAAATTGAGAGCCTTTTTAATAAGAATAGCAACAGGCGGTTTTTTGACGATAAATGAAAAAGTTCTGTCTACGTAGATTGTGATGACAACAGGTAAAACTGTACCTTGCTGATCTTTGGTTTTTTCGTTGAAGGCTTTGACAAAATCCATAATCTGCAGTCCGTGTTGGGAAAGGGTTGGCCCGACAGGAGGAGCGGCGGTTGCTTGGGCGCCAACAACATTTAATTTAACTATCGCTTTGATTTTCTTTGCCATGAATAATAGACGGATTACTGCGGATGATAGCTGATTTTCCCCGATTTGTCTAATACTCCCGATACCGGATCGGGATGTTATAATTCTGATATGTTAAGAAAAGATATAATTACCACAAACTCTTTTTATCACATATTTAATAGGGGAGTTAATAAAGCAAAGATATTTTTTGATGATGCAGACTACAGCCGATTTTTGGAGGCAGCAATTCATTATAAATCAAGCACAAGGCAGTTTAGCCATAGCAAAAGATATAAATATCCTGATACCGGAACGGGACAAAATGCAAAAGTCCAGGTGTTTGCTTACTGTTTAATGCCAAACCATTTCCACTTTTTAATCAGACAATTGGCTGATCATGGTATCACATCTTATATGCAGCATCTAAGTAACAGTTACTCGCACTATATCCACACTAGATACAAGAGGACTGGTCCTTTATTTGAGGGGAGATTTAAGAATCGGCTGATAGATAGTGATGAACAATTGGTTCACGTTTCTCGGTATATTCATCTTAATCCATTGGTTTCTGAGCTAGTTGATAATCTGATTAATTATAAATGGTCGTCCTATAAATCCTATATTACTAGTTACGAAGATAAGCTTATTAGTGATTTTAATATAGTTCTGGGACGGTTTAAATCTAGAAAAGATTACGAGCAATTTGTAATAGATCAATCGGACTATGGAAAGGAACTTGAGAGAATTAAACATCTAGCTTTGGATTTTGATTAAGTAATCCCGATCCGGTATCGGGATTACGGGATTTTACCAAATTCCGTTATTTTTGCACGTTAATAATTTTTTCAAGTTCATCATAAATCTTTCGGGAAAGGAGAGCGATGGTTTCAGTGGCTTCTTCAGGTTCGGGTGTGTCGGAAAGGAAAACAAAAATATAGTCGCTATTTTTGCCCAAGACTATGCCGGCGTCGTGGCGAATACTTCCCAGTTCTCCGGTTTTGTGGGCAACTTTGATGTCTTTTGGCAAGTATTTCGGGATGCGATCGTTTATTTCCTGAGCAAAGAGAAGGTTTTTCATCTCTTGGGAAAACTGTGAGTTGACAGCCGTATTGTTATAAATTTTTTCAAGGAGCAAGCCAACAGCCAGTGCTGTTGTGTTTGGCGAATTTTCTCCGACCAAATTGAAATTTTGAATACTGTTTTCTTTTAGGAAGTCATCTATGTTTTTCCACCCTAAACGCTCTGCCAAGAGCAGGGCAGAGTAATTGTCGGAAACCGTAATCATTTCAAATAGAGCCGTCTTGACGTCAAATGTTATGGTTTGGTTAGTGTCGTCGGGAGATGGTTCAAAATTTTCTTCATCTTCCCCTAAAATTCTTTTGTCCAGAGCGGATTTGTTGCCTGTCAGATTGTCGTTTTTTTTAAGGTTTCCTTTTGCAATTTCATTATAGGTTTTGTACATGACAGCCAGTTTATAAATGCTGGCCGAAGTAAAAGTTTTGTCCGCATTTATTTGATAAATAGCATCGGATTTTAAATCTTTTATATAAATTGCGTAAAGACCGTCAAACTGATTGGCAGACGAATCAATTAAAGACTGAAGTTGGGCGTTTACTTGGGGCTTTGGTGTTGTTTGAATACTTTCTTGAAGCTTAGGATTTGCATTGTTGATATTTGTGCCTTGATCTTTGTAGCGCGTGAGAAGAAGGCCTAAAAGAATTAACCCAAGAATAATGAGCGGGATTTTGAGATATTGACCCTTTTTACGCGACACTTTTAGCAAGGGATTTATCTATAGAGTCGATGAGTTCTTCGCCGTCAAATTCCAGTAAACGGGCATCTACAAGCAACCTCTGGGTTAGATCAGCTATCTCAGATGCGGGTAAGTTTCGAACCTGCTTGCCTTTTTTGTCTGGCGGCAAACATTTAAATTCAGTGATTGCCCTTAAAACTTCTGAAATTTCCTCTCGAGTTATCGGTGAATGTTCATCATCAAAATTAGATTTGGGTGGGGGGTTGGTCCAGGCAATGACACTTTCTTTTGGCATTTATAATTTAGCAACCTGCAGTAAATCGAGTTCGACCGGTGTTTCCCGGCCGAAGACGGATACCATAACTTTGAGCTTGCCTTTTCCTTCGTCTATTTCGGAAATTGTGCCCAAGAATTCGGTAAATGGACCGTCGGTAATTTTGACAGCTTCGCCTTGCGTGAATGTAGTTTTAAACTTTGGCGCTTCCATCGTCATGTAGCGCTTAATTGTATTTACTTCTTCTTCTGGTAAGGGAGTTGGTTTCGTTGATGTGCCGATAAAGCCTGTAATCCCCGGGGTAGTTCTAACAGCTAGCCAGCTGTTATCGTCCATAATCATGTTGACAAGTAAATAGCCGGGGAAGATTTTTTCTTTGACAGTTGATTTCTTACCCTCTTTAATTTCTATTTTCTCTTGAGTTGGGATAATAATATCGAGGATTTTGGTTTGGAGTTTTAGGGAATCTATTCTTTGTTTTAGGGTACTCGCGACTTTTTGTTCGTGTCCGGAATAGGCGTGGATAACATACCAATGAGCGTTTTTTGATGGATCGGAAGGGGTAGATTGCCGCGCAGGTTCTTGATTTTTATCCGAATCAGTTTGAAGCTCTTTTGCTTTATCGTCTGATGTTTCAGCGGTTGACGCTTCCTGCCCTGTTTTGTTAGGGGCTTCTGCTTTTTCTTGGGATTTTTCTGCATTATCAGGTTTCTCTTCGGTTGATTTTGCGGCCTTTTCTTCTTGAGGTTGAGAAACTTGAGAAGTATCAGCTTTGACTGCTTCAGTCTCTTGCTGAGTTCCCCCTTTTTTTATCTCGTCTTGAGTTTGATTTGTGTTGTTATCAGACATTTCTCAAAAATCTATCAACTAATTGGGTTAGTACTGCGTCGAGTCCAGCAATATATGCGCCAACGATTATAGCAACAATCAGTACTAAAACTGTCAACTTTACTGTTTCTTGGCGAGTGGGCCAGATAACTTTGTCAAATTCGGCTTTCGATTCTTTTAAATAGCTAAGCGGGTTAATTGCCATAAAAATAATTAACCTTTTTTGCCAAAAGGCTAGGCTGTATAGTATCATTTTTCTTGAATTTGGACAATATTTGGTAAAATTTGCACCTATGACAGTAGAAACAGAACTTGGAAGATTAAGGGTAGGGGAAACTCGAGATAAACCTCGGGGCGGTGTTGTTGCCGAT
>Ga0156216_146_pt1 | contig 3116 bp, 5 predicted proteins | sample RifCSPlowO2_12_FD_116155 | JGI IMG/M metagenome (GOLD analysis project Ga0156216, IMG submission 116155) | Candidatus Curtissbacteria bacterium RIFCSPLOWO2_12_FULL_38_9
TACCAAATAGATGTAGAAGGCGAAAATGGATCGAGTAAACCAAATGGTATTGAGCAATGTTTCCCGGTTACACCCACCACACCCGTATCCTACATGATCGGCCCTTTTAACGTAGGCGATTATCGAATTGAAGTAACAGAACAAGTAGATGAAGATTCATTTTGTAAAGATAATACTGTGTACTACAAAATTTCTCACTTCACAGTTAGAAACGACGGCGGTGAAATAACCGGCGAAGAAACGCTGGGAGAAGATGGCACAAGCGTCACAGGCCCGCCGGGCCGCAACCCGTGTGAAGATGGAACTTGCCCAACCGCATTAGGGAACATATCGACAGATATAGCTTCTTTTTCCACTCAATTCCTTTCCATCGCAATCGGGATTGCCGGGGGAATCGCGCTTGTTTTAATGGTTATCGGTTCAATTCGCGTATTAATGTCTTCGGGTGATCCTAAGGGGATTGGCGCCGGCCGCGACATGATTATTGCCGCGGTTGCCGGCCTGCTGTTTTTAATCTTTTCGGTTTTGATTCTTAAATTTATCGGCTTAAATATCTTGGGTGGCATAATTTAACATGATCAAAGTTTTCAGCCTGATAATAGTTTATATATCTTCATTTTTTATTTTTGCAGCTGCCTACAACCCTGCTTACGCCCTCCCCTGCAGTATTTCTTTTCCGTCTTCAGCCGACGCAGGCAGTACCATAAATATTCAAGTGGCTGGTCAGGCTAATGGTTTTTTCCAGGCTGTTCTTATAAACCAAGATAACGTTCCGTTAGTAACTAACAGTAGCGGCGCCGACTCAAGTGGACACGCAACTATAACTATCCGCCTTCCGAGCGAACCTTCTTCTGCAGATGTTTCTTACACTATCGGCGCTTGGGACGCATCAATTGGAGCAGGGAACCCTCAAGATGAAGCTTGTGAAGGAAGAGGGCCAATTGCTATTGGGACTAATATCGGATCGTGCAGCGGTTTTTTGGGATGTCTTGGCGGCATAAGTACACCCGGCTTGAATTTTTCCAGTCCCGCAACATTTATTAGTGATTTAATTTCTAAAATTCTCCCATTCGTACTTGGAATCGTTGGCTTTCTTACAGTCATTGTTATTGTTATTTCCGGCATCCAATTTATTACATCTTCCGGCAACCCGGAAGCCGCGGGTGCTGCCCGAGGTAGGCTGCAGTTTGCCCTGATAGGCTTTATCATCGTACTTCTTGCTTTTGCTATTACCCAGATTGTCGATGTAATATTTTTAGGAGGGTCAGGCGTTTTCTAGGAAGAAAATGCCGGAATTACTAATTGACCTAATTACGTTTAATTGAAGTGCGAAGTTAGAAGTGCGAATATAGATATCGAAGTTGGGAGTGGGATTTTCTCACCTCTCACCTCAGAATCCATTTTCCCATTTCACACATCTCACTTCTAAACTGAGGTTAGAAATTGAAATTTATTTAGAATTTAGGATTTAGAGTTTAGAATTTAAATTACTATGCAGCTCGCATTCAGCATCAAAGAAGTCTTTCCTCCGGCGCGCCTTTATGGCGAAAGCGGCGGCGAAGTTACCGGTATTGCCAAACTAGCCGGCGATGTCCTTTTGATATTAACCGGTGCGGCCGCAATAATTGCCTTTATCTTCATAATAATCGGCGGCTTTAAATTTTTAACTTCCAGCGGAGACGAAAAGAAGTTAGCCAGTGCAACCGCAACTCTTACCTATGCTATTATTGGTTTAGCAGTCACAATCCTCGCCTTTATAATTGTCAGATTAGTGCTGTTTTTCTTAAGAGCGGAAGTGCCTGGATTATGAACAGATGCAAAAAGCTAAAATGACTAATTATTTAAAATTGACCTAATTGACCTAATGACTAATTGCTCTAATCAAACGCCAATTAATAAATACCCAAAAGAACTGGTCATTGGAGCTTGGGATTTAATTAGAAATTAGAGTACTTAGAAATTAGAAATTGATTTATCTATGGATAAATTACTCGCCCAAATAGGCACAATATCCCCGCCTCCGGGTACTCCCGACTCCGGCGGTGATCCGACCGAATTTATAGCGGGCACCGTTAGGGCGGGAATCCAGCTTTTGCTTATTGTTTCTTTTGTGGCAGCACTCCTGTGGACGATATTTGCAGGTTTCAGATTTGTAACATCCGGTGGTGACCCTAAATCGACAGGCCAGGCTTGGACCCAAATTTACATGGGTTTAGTCGGCATGCTCATTATTGTCGGTTCCTTTGCTATAATCAAATTAATAGAAGGATTTTTCGATATTAGTATAATTACTAATGGCTTAATCTTGCCTCAAAGATAGCTTTGGGAGGAGGTGAATTGACACATATGCTAAGTGTACCTAAAAGAATTATGGGGACTGCACTTTTGGAAGCCACAGCATTAGCTGTTCCGGCAGCTGCAGCCGCGCAAACCAATCTTGTTCCAGAGACTATAAGACCGATCAACGACATCGTTCAAGTAGTCAGAGGAGCGATCCAATTTATTCTTGTGGTTGCGTTTGTTCTTGCGTTTATATTTTTAATTATCGGTGGTATCAGATGGATTGTTGCAGGGGGTGACGAAAAAGGTGTTGCCGGCGCAAGGGGAATGATCACCGCCGCTCTAATCGGTCTTGTCATCGTATTAGTTGCCTACGCTATTATCCGACTGGTGGAAATTTTCTTTGGTGTCGACATTATTACCGGCGGTGTTAATATCCCTACATATAACGGCACTCCATAAAACGGGTATTTTTTAAAATACTTAGTAAAAATTGTGTCGGTTTGCGGTGCGCCTTTTCATGATGCAATCTTTAAAGAGCTAGTGAAGGTTAATTAAATGAGAAAAATCCTAAGTCTGCTCTTTGTCCTGATTTTCGCTTTCTTATTTCTTTTCGTCTCCCACACCCCTATTTATGCCGCATGTAGATATACTCTGGCAACCGATTTCATCGCGCCAAACAGCCCCATTGATATCATAGTAACCGGTACTTCGAACTCCTTCTTTAATGTCACCATTAAAGATTCTGACGGTAATTTTTCCCCCGGAGCCAGTGGCGGGATCGGCACCGGCGAAACAACAACAACTATTACGGTTATATCACCGGCGACTCCCGG
>Ga0156216_147_pt1 | contig 1573 bp, 2 predicted proteins | sample RifCSPlowO2_12_FD_116155 | JGI IMG/M metagenome (GOLD analysis project Ga0156216, IMG submission 116155) | Candidatus Curtissbacteria bacterium RIFCSPLOWO2_12_FULL_38_9
AAAAGCTCCTCTCGGCAAAGTTTGGCCCAACAAATGGTTATCCATCAAAAAAGTTCAGGGAGTAATTAAAGACTACCCGTTCACCAAACTCGAAGACGGAATTAGAAAAACAGTAAAAGAATTAGAACCCATATACATAAATAAATGAAAATGATTCCATCCACAAAGCCGTACTTTGATAAAAGGCAGACCAAATTCATAACAAGCGCGCAAAAAGAAATTTTTAAGTCTGGCAGATTAATTTTGGGTCCATACACCAAAATGTTTGAAGAAAAGTTTGCCAAATACACAGGTACAAAGTTCGCAATTGCCACCAGCTCATGCTCAAGTGCCCTAGAAATCTGTCTTAGGTTTTTGAATGTTAAAAATAGAGAGGTAATTGTTCCAACAAACACATTCGTAGCTTCCGCCAATACCGTAATATTTGCAGGTTGCAAGCCAGTTCTTGCTGATATTAATCGTGAATCCTTATGTTTAGATGTTAACGATTTTAAAAAAAAGATTTCCAAGAATACCAAGGCTGTTATTGTAGTTCACATTGCGGGCTTAATTCATCCGCAAATAAAATCAATAAAAAACATCTGCGAAAAACTTAATATTCTTCTAATCGAAGATGTTGCCCATGCTCTGGGATCCTCAATTGATAAACAAAAAGCAGGTAGCATCGGTAACGCTGGCTGCTTTTCTTTTTATCCTACCAAGATTATAACGACGGGAACGGGAGGAATGATTACCACAAATGACGGTCAATTAGCCAGATATGCAATAAGTTTGCGACATCATGGAGCCGGAAAGGGGCTTGAAGATATTCAACGTTTAGGAAATGATTGGTTAATGAGCGAAATAGCAGCCAGTTTGGGTATTGCGCAACTTAAGGAAATCGAGAGGTTTATTTCAATAAGAAGAAGATTAGCAGGTATTTATGACCGTAAGATGAAGGAGTTTAACATAAATAGACTTCAAAATTTTCCTGAAAGCCACCATGTCTATTATAAATATCCAATTATTCTAAAAACCGAAGAGACAAGAAATAAACTGAAAGCTATCCTCAAAAACCAATATGGAATCGAGACAGGTTCTATCTATTTTCCTTCAGTGCATCAAATGCCTCTTTACAAAAAAATGTATGATTTTAAAAAATCAGATTTCGTAGTTGCAGATAGTGTTCTACCAAGAGTATTATCTCTACCTATATTTGTTTCAATGACCAAAACACAGCAAGATTACGTTATAAACAGCTTGAAAAAAGCGCTAAATCAATGAAGGCATGCATTCATCAGCCCAACTATCTGCCATATTTGGGAATTATCAGCAAAATCAAAAACTGTGATACGTTTGTCGTCTACGATGTTGCACAATATGTCAAAGACAGGTTCGATAACAGAAATCTCATAAAAACGGCAACAGGCACCCAGTGGTTGACTATCCCTCTTCGCGATAAAGATTCATTTAAAAAAAGATTTTATGAAGTAAAACTGCCTGAAAATGAATTCTGGAAGAAGGACCATTACAAATCAATAGAGGTTAATTACAAAAAAAGTAAATACTTTCAAAAATACAATCTTCCTCTTTT
>Ga0156216_127_pt2 | contig 1263 bp, 1 predicted proteins | sample RifCSPlowO2_12_FD_116155 | JGI IMG/M metagenome (GOLD analysis project Ga0156216, IMG submission 116155) | Candidatus Curtissbacteria bacterium RIFCSPLOWO2_12_FULL_38_9
AATTCCGTATGGATTTTGCGCGCATAATTTGAAAACACTAATATCTTTTGAGCTCCCGACCAATTAGTATCACAGTCAATTATTCTAAATATTGAAAATAAAAAAAATCTCAAAAAATATCCAATCTTAATCCTCCAAATCGGCCAGTTTATATAATCTTTAAGATAAAGGTAATTCGAAGAAGAATCGGAAACAATCAAAGGTGCCTTTGAACCATATAACTTTATTGAATAGGAGTGGCAGTGAACAATATCAAAATTCTCCATTACTCTTAATACTTGAGAACCGGACGAAAGAGGAAGAATTCTAAATTTAACAAGTAAAGCAATTAAATTATGTAAAAAAGTGTATTTAATCAGCCCTTTTTTAAGTGCATCAATATGGTAGGTATATTCAACATTTTTAGGAGGGTTATTAAGAAGCGTTCTGGTAAAGGTATTTTCTCCTCCTACTAATAATTTCAAATTCTGCGGCTTTTCGGGATCGGTAGGCGAAATCAAAAGCACTTTGATCATAAAAAACATTTTAGAGAGTAACACCAGTTCTTTCAACAAAAATATGCGTTCTTGTTTTTTTAAAAAGAAAAAACATACAATAGGTCATAAAATTTCAGACGAAAATGAAGTTTCAATCTGCCGCTTCAAAGCTTGGCGAAGTCAGATATAGATCGAAAATAGTCAAACAACAGTTGGGCGAATCAAAAGTAAACAAAAACGAAATGTCTCCGGAAGAATTTAAACGAATGCTTTCGCAAAAACTCCAATCAACAAGAAAAATATTTAAATTTCTCCAAAAAAAGGGCTTTGTATTATCTCCCTATTTGGAAATTGGCTCCGAACACGCACTAAGGCCCTCCCTTCTGGAAAGTGAATTTGAAGCAAAAGGCTTTGCTTCTGATATTTCTTTTTACTCTCTGTCACACTCGCAAAAATTCACTAAATTATTCGGCTTTAGAAAATCTCCAAGAACAATTTGCGCCGACGCTTATACCCTACCATTTAAATCCAACTCTTTTCCGTTTGTTTTTATATACGAAACTCTTCACCACTTTCCCGACCCTCTTCCCCCTCTTTTAGAAGCACATAGAGTTCTTGCTCCTGGTGGTATTTGCCTTGTCGGCTCAGACCCCATCAAACAATCCTTCAAAATAAGACTCTGGCACAGACCCAATAAACTTCGTCCATGGGAAAAAATTCTCAAATTTCTGCTGATTCTTCCATTCATTTCCAATATTGGAAAAACAGAGGTGGAAGAAGGAATTTT
>Ga0156216_121_pt2 | contig 1119 bp, 1 predicted proteins | sample RifCSPlowO2_12_FD_116155 | JGI IMG/M metagenome (GOLD analysis project Ga0156216, IMG submission 116155) | Candidatus Curtissbacteria bacterium RIFCSPLOWO2_12_FULL_38_9
AAATAAAAGAAGTTACCGGCGGACAAATAAATGAAGCGCTGGCAAAAACTGTACCTATTCGATTTTTACCAAGCCATCCTTTGTATTTTCTGATAACTCTCAAGGAATCTATTACAAGGTTTTTTAAACCATCTAGTGCCGAAAGATCGGAATTTGATTTCATACTCTCCGGAAAAAGATTGAAGGAAACATACATGCTAATTGAGGCTGGTGAACTCGATGCGGCTCTCGAAAATTTAAATAGATATAACAGCCGAATTGGTAAAATGATTGAACAATTAGAAAAAGCCCGATCGCAAAACCAAGATATCGGAAAACAGATAGCATTTATTTCAGAAAGTTTAAAAAATCACGAAATTTTTCTAATTTATTTTTTACGAGAAAATGATGAATTAAAACAAGACGTAATAGGTGCTGTAGAATCATTTAAAAGTGCGGTATTGACAATAAATGCTGTAAACCCCGGGATTAAAGATAGGTTTACAATTTTATTAATTACAAATGAATCGAGTGAAGAGAATTCTAACGTTTCACCTAGTCCTAATATTTCCCCTTCACTAAATGAAGCATCACCCTCGTTTAAACCTAAAAGGATTATTTTGTGATTAGACTAGAAAGGGAATCAAGAGTAAAGCGATAATATTGATGACTTTAATCATTGGGTTAATGGCTGGCCCCGCCGTATCCTTTAGATAACGAAACACTATATAACAAAGATCTATGTAGTGGTGAAGTTACCGCAAGGATACGGCAATTAAACTAAAAATGGTATTAATAAGAGCGCAACAATATTAATTACCTTAATCATGGGATTAATAGCAGGCCCCGCTGTATCCTTATATGGATCCCCAACCGTGTCTCCGGTGATCGATGCTTTATGAGCTTCTGAACCTTTACCTCCATATTCACCAGATTCAATATATTTTTTAGCATTATCCCAAGCCGCTCCCCCGGTTGTCATTGAAATTGCTACGAAGATCCCAGAAACAATTGAACCAATTAATAGACCACCTAAGGCTTTGGTACCAAGCAAAAGTCCAACTATAATTGGCGCAACTACAGGGATTAGAGCTGGCGCTACCATTAGTTTAATGGCTTTTGTTGTAACTATATCGACCG